>Ga0224511_10002887_pt1 | contig 11971 bp, 8 predicted proteins | sample SF_May12_sed_USG_2_FD_169988 | JGI IMG/M metagenome (GOLD analysis project Ga0224511, IMG submission 169988) | Sediment microbial communities from San Francisco Bay, California, United States - SF_May12_sed_USGS_8_1 | ecosystem: Environmental > Aquatic > Marine > Sediment | place: USA... | reverse complement strand
CTCTATGCGCGTCACTCTATGCGCGTCACTCTATGCGCGTCACTCTATGCGCGTCACTCTATGCGGGTTGAATCTTCACCCACTCGTTACCATTTTTAATATTTTGTGATTTGCGTGATTCGAAATATCGGAAACATCATGTAGCGAGCCTAATTATAAACTAAGAGAACATCCAGTAAAATCCTTAACACGCAACAAATATTCAATGCCTCATGAAGCGTCTCTCAGCGAGCTCCGTACGCGCTATTTTAGGTGAAAGGGATTGTCGACGACTGTCGACAAGGGTATTACTCAAAAAATCCCCTCGTCTAAATAATAAAAATAATAGCTGCTCACTCATTACTGAGTACGGGTGTCATCTGGCAAGCCAAATAACACCTGCATGGGAACGTAGGGAGTTTAAATTGTAAGCTGGCTTGCCCAGGCCAACTCACACTCTACCAGGGTATCCACTAACCCAGTGTAAAACCCAAGCTACAAGACTGAATGAATGGTACCATGTATAAAGTGAGCCATCTTTGTTATTGAATTCGTTCACCGTTTTCTTAGGTAAGACTGATGCATAAGAGGCTTTCAGCCCACTGTCGTAAATCAACAACCACACAACTGCAGGAAGTGCCCATTTTGTTTTCTCTACTCACTATGATAGCGTATGTCTTCATCGGAACTGGTATCTTCTGTGCCTGGGAGGAGTGGGACCTGGTTACAGGGGCGTATTTCTGTTTTATCACACTTACTACCATCGGCTTCGGAGATATAGTCCCGGATGTCTATTTGGGTCAGTTATATTCTTTTTTCCTTTTTAATTCTTTAGTTGTCTTATGGTAAATTACATTATATTGTATTAAATTATTATAAATTGTATGATATTATATTATAATAAATTATATAACATCATATTATAATAAATTATCTCATATTATATTAAATTATATGATAATTCACTTTCTATATTATCTTGTTCCGCTACGTTGAACAAAGAATTTATTATCATATTACATTTTTAAATTTCTTTTCGGGCACTTGGCCATTCTATTTTTATCCCTTCACCTGAGACTTACTGAACACAATTTTTATGTGGGTAAGTGATTTTTGCGTTCATGCAGCCAGGATTATTGTGAGGATCTCATACTTACAATGGGAGCTTTCATGACAGATCTCTTCACAGGATCTCGCGGTTACGAGCCCAGTGCCCCGCAATTGAGCTATTCGGCTATCTTTTATGGTTTGTCCAGTGTGTTTCCCAGCAATTCTGGTTCTTTCCAGGCGCTTTTCCGGCCTATTTAGGGAGAATTGGTGGCTTAATGGGGAGCGTATTCAACTTTGAACCAGGTGGCCCGCGGGGTCAAAATTTCCAATTTTTTGCACCGCTTTGTGATTTCTCACTTGCTGGATTCAAATAAAAACTTTAAATGAAAAAGCTCTGTCCAGAGAGTGCCAACTGTATGGGGCAACCCATGGACCAAACTTAATACATGTCATTGGACATTAGTGATGCCGTCCATCATCCATGTATAAAACGAGATGATTCAGCGGACCTCCGGAGTCTAAAGTTTATTCTGAAAGGGTTGGAGCTGTGAACAATGTGAGGCCTAAGTCAAACTCTCTAGCCACTAAGCTATCTTCTCCACCTGGATAATACATTCACGGTTTTTGGTTTTTTTTTCTATCAGCCATCGTCTGTCCATGGTTGAACTTCGGCCTTCCTCCTCGCTGTCCACAGGTTGTGTGGTGTCTTTGAGGGGAGATTGAGCCATTTTCTGCCACGCTGGCTCAGGACGGGTTGGCAGAGTGCAATCAGCCAGGGAAAAATCCCTTGAAATACTCCGCCGTGGCTGGGAATTGAACCCGGGCCACGGGGAGGACAGACAGTGAGCTATCCCACTGAACTATCATGACTGACTTTTTCATGTTTTATATCACCCAAATCCCATGAAAGAGATTATATTTAAATGAGAAAACCACTTCCCAAACTCAGAATCATGGAGGTATAGCAGGTCACCCGGGTACATAGAGCTTCCGAGAAAGGGCTTATTGACCGATTGATTCTTTCCTCTTTACACACAGGGGGTGGTTCATGGGCCAATGACCCTGATAAGGAAATCAAGCTACTGGTTTGCGGGCTCTATCTATTCACGGGATTGGCTCTATTGGCAATGTGTATGGATCTAATGAAGGAGGAGGTACGAGCCAACTTTTTATGGTTAGGACAGAGGCTCGGTGTAACAGGATCTGGTCCCAAGAAAAAGATTTTCTGATCGGTGGCGGTCACCAAGTATGTAAACTTCTGTAAGCTCATGGTCACGGGTACTGAATAAATGGATCTGAATATGCAATGCCATTTGTCTTAACTCCTGTTAAATCGCATTCTATTATCAAAGATCTGGATCGAATAGCGCCTCCAATGATGAAGAGATGGGCGGTTAGGGTATCGCAGCGTCATTTCTGAAGTTTTTACGCAGTGCTAAAGCTTTTGCGGTGTGCCAGCCGTGGAGATTGGACACTGCATGCTCTATTTTTGGGAAGGGGAACGAGCGGTGACTACCATTGCACCCATTTTCAACGATGATCATTCCCGCTTGCATAAACTTGCTTGCGGAAAAAAAGTTTTTGGTACAGAATTATGTATCACTATAAAGAAGTATAATGAATGTAACATGTGATGTATTCATCTGTAGTATTGCTTGTTTATGTACATCATTAGGAAAAAAGTACAAAAATATGAGGAAACCAGGTGTGAAATATTGGTGAAATGGTCAGTGTTTGCGATAAAAATTATAAACATAACCTTATTTGAAGTTGTGTCCACTTGAAATACATTGACACCGCAGAGAATGGACAGCGTGGAAACTTTAAAACGGGAATATAAAATTAAATATTATAAACTAGGCATTACCTGATAAAATATATATAGGCATGAGCAGTGTTTGATGAGAAATTGCCAGAGATACATAGAACTAGAGTGCGGTTAGCTAGAATTTGTTTGACAAGTGAAAATAATTATATGAAGCCAATCACTTTTTAGACCATTCTACTAGTAGTTGGTTGAGCGTGACTGACTAACTATTAGCGAACTAGCAGCCGACTGGTTGCTAACTATCAGTGGACCAATACCAGCAGCTGATTAATCGCTATTTAACAGCTATTCGCTAGCTGACTAATACCTTACTAGTAGTAGCTAACTTGCAGTTGACTACTACTATTACCTGACCAGTAGTTAACTAGCTGCGTAGTATCCAACTAGCAGTGCTGGTCACACTTATGATTAGGTAAAGTCTCTAGATAAAGAGTCCCGATATGTTGCTCAATCTTCTCCGCTACATCGTAGCGATTAATCTTGACTACTATCGCACAAAATGAACGAATGCAGCCATAATTTCCTTCTTCCCACATTCGAAGAATCTCTTTGGTAGGTGAAGGTCGGACTTCCAACAGCTAAATAAAAAGATATGTTGCAGTGCCATTCAGCTATCAAACCCTCTATTGCTAGGGTCAATTTTGTACATTGCAGATGGTTGGACAGAGTGATTCGGGTCTGAGTTGTCCGACCTTTGTTTGGCTTTAGCATAGAACTGCAACATCTCGAATGAACTTTACGGCAAGGCAAGCCCACTGGATGACAACTTGTCTGACTTCCTAGTTGGTACAAATGCAACAATGTTCTGTCTAGTGACAATTAACTTTGGGCTTTCAACTAATTTGGACTCTGCTTCTTTTTTTTACAACTTCTCAGGAATTTTAACAGGACTGCTTTACCGCTGGTTTTGCAATAGCCCAGCATAACGGGCCACTGGATCAGCCAGATTGCCATGTGCACATACAAATTCTAGGCATTTTCACTTTTCAGAAACGCAAACATGACCCTAGGCAGGTCGCCAGGCTATAGTTATTTAGCATAATAAATCCTACAGTCGGGTATCACAAGAGCGGCAGAGAATTATCACATACCGATCTGGTTTCCTCCGACAGGCCAATCTCTGCAGCTAGTCTTCTCCAATCATTACCAAGACTGTGTGCCGAGTCAAACATGAGAATAATATCCCATTTTAAAGTCTCTGGGAAAATATTACGACGACGAGCGGGTGTACTCTGGTGATTAGGGGCTTCCTACAATATATGGGCGAGTTATACAAGTATCTAACAAACTACTTATATTCATAACTAAACATGTGTTCTCTCAACAAACGCAGCCGCTAAGGTTACCACTCGGCTGTTACTCAAAACAGAAAGCTAGGTCGAGCTTGTATTGAGGACTTTATTGGCAAACAACAAATTTGTTGCAACTTCAATACTAGGTGTAAGTCTTATTGACTACTGCTGAGAAAAATATTCTCACCCGACATTATATTCCACTACTGGGTGACAGGTGCAGCGACTGGCAAGTTGAAAGGGAGAGTGAAAATTTCTTATTAATGGCTTACAAATAATTCACTGCTGAGCAAAGAAGGAATCAAACAAGAAATTAATACTCGAGACTTGATCCCTGGCTATGATCGGTACTGTAATTCTAATGATAAGATTCTGCAAAAATATGAGTTGTAACTATGCACATTGAGAGTATGCAGTTCATTACAATAATAGGAGCTGGTCACGATGACGTAGGTGTCAAAATTTATATGAGTGATTTGTTGCCATCATCAATAAAATCTCAAACTCCAAATTCAGCTATGCTCTGGAATTGAGGCTGTTTAGCGCTATCTACATGTAAAGGCAATGAATTATTATTTTCTAACCTTCACATTTCTGGGTCGCTATTGCACCTACACATACAATGTAGTTTTAAGGTTATTAAGACGTAAGAAGGTAGTAGCCAGGGTGGGATGATTACCTGGGAGGGACTGCTTTCTGTTGCTATAGAGACCTTGTATTTGTCAGTGTCAAGGACAGTCTGCCATCCAATCAGATAGCAGCTCAGATCTGTGTTTTCTCCTGATTGGTGTAAGTTGAATATGATGGGGGTGGCTGAGGAATGCCACAAAGCATTTAATGAGAACTCCTAAAATAATATAATATAATATAATATATAATATAATATAATATAATATAATATAATATAATATAATATAATATAATATAATATAATATAATATAATATAATATAATATAATATAATATAATATAATAATATAATAATAGCAGTGAAAGGTTTGAAAGCTTTTCACTTTATTCAGGTACCTGGGATGCATTTTTTTGTAAATTTTTGGGCAATCAGAGTACAGTATCTTATATAGGGTAAACACCCCACCCGAAACACAATAGGCACTGATCTCATCAGAGTTCGCAAAAGACCATTTTTAGCATTGTGACTAGAACAAGACCCCTTGTGGTGTTTACCTGATGTAAGCTGCCGACAATGCTCCATGCCTCAGGTAGAGTCTCCAGCGAGACCTTCAGGCAGCTGTCCTTGACATTTCCCCGTATTAACAACGACTGATTTCCTGCCTACAAAGGAAACAGAGCAAGACCACATAAATTGCATCGTATATAAGGTAGGTTTTCATACAGCCAACTCCTGGTCATGCCAGGTTCCAGATGAAGGTTTGAGCTTCTTATTGCATAATGTTTCTTCACTACACAAGCAGTTGGCTATCCAATTTAATAGACCCCCTAAGGCTTGCTGGTGCAGTAGGAGCTAGGCATGATGAGAGGAGTATGACAGGGAGTTGAACCCAGGATCTTCCAATCTGGACTCTAACCATTGAGTTATGTTGCTAACTCTAATGTCCTATTCTTTGCTCCAGAACAACCCTAAATGTTTTAATTAGCCACATTAAAAGACTAAAACACTTGCATACATGTATGAACCTTTATATAGTGTCAATGAGTGACAAATAAAACACGCTTTCCTGCCAGCATGATATAAATAAAATTAAGTAAAATAGAGAGATAACTACAGATTCAAGAAGACAATGGAAGTGATAGGCAACTATATCACAAGTAGACTGTTTTAGTTCTCAAGGGGTTGGATGGCCATGGTCCTAAAGCAATGTTTGGCTTTTTTACCTCAATCTCTGTAGATGTTTTATACTGATTCACACACAGAGCGTGTAGAACAAGGTTTTGTTGTTTGGGCACTGGTGTAGACAGCCCAAGAAGCTTCATATGCTTTTCTGCTGTGGCATTGGGTTTCGCCTCTCCCACTACACAGTACATTGTGAAATGATTCACATATACCTCCATGGTACTTTTGTCTGTAATAAAACATCAAGTCATTTTAGCTCTGTGGGAGAATGAATGTATCTCACTGTCTGTCCTCTCCAGGCATTTTTTCCCAGGCTGATCACACTCTGCCAACCCGTACTGCTAGCATGGCAGAAATGGGTCAATCTCCCCTCAATGGCACCACACAACAGACATGGATGAAGAAGGCCTATGTCCAACCACAAACAGGCAACGGTCGAAAAAAATAAATTTCAACGAAACTCAATTGAGGTGAAACGATAACATAACTGGGTTTGGCACCAACTTCGATTGCTAGTTCGGCGCAATGCCTGTGCAGGTTTTAGCTCTTGGCAATAAATAAAGAGGGTTGATTCATCGAGTAACCTGTTCTCTGGATGACGTGGCTGCCACCAAAAACTCCCCCAATGATGCACACTGAAAGCCACTGAATCAAATACTCAGTAAGACAATAGTGCCTACTGCAGGTCAGGATACACAGTGATATAAAGGAATACACCGGGATACGAAACACACAAAAAATTGTTTCCTTATACGATATGGTTTCAAGACAACACCAAACTGATTGAACAAACTGTGTAACAAGGTGAAAGCTCAAATTGGCTATCTATAATTTTCCACAGCTTCAGATATAGGCAGTTAGGTATAGCGAATGAATGGCCTCGTCACCTAGTTTACTTCCTTGAAAGTTTCATCATTAGAGTTTTGGCATACAGTTGTGACAACAAAATGCCCTTCTAACTGCTAACCTGACTTCTTCACGCAAGCTTGGGGCTGGCACCGAGTTGTGCTTGCCATCTCCCCTCCACTTTCACCCAGGGGCAGAGTAATGAAGTAATGATGAAGTTAGTTCATGTTTTGAAGTCAGAATAATGGATAATAGACACCTTGTCAGTGAGAGAATGACTGTAACAACTACCATTACAAGGGCCCTAGCTTCACATGACCATACTAGTCGTAGTTAGTCGTCAAAATTTCGTGAGCAATGTTCTCATAACCTAGAGTCGCTCTCTCCTGTGCAAGGTCTTTTAATAGGTACATACTGATAATCCGGGAGTCGTAATCTCCGATCTGCATAGGTCTCCAAACAGGTTCTGTCCTCACATCCGTCTGGCTCTGGTATATGGACAGTTGCCAATCATTGTGTACATTGGCAGCACAGTGAGGCAATGTCAGTGTGACGGGCTCTTTGAAGACTAGTCCATTAGGTTCGCAGAATACCACTGGACTGAGTACTGCTTCTGCTTCTTCCACCTATATGAACCAGAAGTTAAGTTATGGTTGCTTCAAATGACCAACCTAGAGGCGCATCGCTCGGTGCGACGTGCTGTATTTTGTAGTCGGGTTTGTTTTTCGAATAACTTAGTGGGCCAGCTGTCTAGCACACCTTACACGGTGAAGGTTGCGGTTTGGCAGTGTTTTAATGTAATTGTCATGCTTTTACTGGCAAGTGAGGGCATAGCCATATTAAAACGTACCTGGTTAGGTTAAAATTTCAATGTGGAATTGTCCTCCTTCACCAGTAATTAAATTAAAATTCAAACATTTCCATTAGTCACATATTCACTGAAGAATTCAGCCGAGTAACCGGCCATGTAAAAACCAAGCATGCGAGCAAAAAGATGTCAGTTTTCTTACCTGAGGGCTGTGCTCAAGAGAGAAGGTAACCCCAAGTGACACTTCAATCTTTTCTGAGAGAGCGTTTGGTGGCACACTAAGCTTAACTCCGCCTTCCAATGTGATGTCACCACCAGAAGAGCCAATCACAACAGTCTTATAAGTCGCGTTGGAAATTCCCAAATCAGTTACTGCACTTTCTGAAAAAGGCAATTGTACAAAAACAATTTAGCTAAATTGTTTCTACATTGCATTGCTTTGTTGGAACACTTACAGCTATCATTTTTAGTGTACCTCCTTATCCCTAGGCTTGTTCTGCAGTAGTAGGAGCTGGGAACTATGTGAGGAGCTCATACCCACAGCAGGAGCCTGACAGTCTAAACTTGAACCCGGGATATAGCAATCTCGAGTCAATCACTCTTGCCATAGACATATTCCGCTGTTGTCATTTTCAGCGGAACAATGACGTATCAAACGAGCTAGTTTTCAACTTCAGTAACAACTAGTGAGTAATCACTACTGTAGCATGTTTGATTCCCAGTTTACCTTTTGATGTCTGTTTAGAGAGATGCCTCTGTTTTCTCCATTTACTCAGGGAAGACAGACTTTTAGATGATGGGTTCTTGCGGATCCTTTTATGCACAACCTCACTAGACTCATCCTTGCTAAACGCTTCGTTCTCTAAAATGGATAAAATGGGGATGAAGGGATGAGTTAGTAGTATAAACGTGCTGACATCCAATTCGATTCTCAGTTAAGGCAAAAACACTGTCTTTCACAACACCTTAGCTCACTGAATTCAGATCGCCATGCTAACAAAAGAGCTCCATCCACAGAGTTACCTTCTCTATAGTGAGACGGAGATATAGGTCAGTGGTAGAGCCCTGAACTGGCCACTGTGAAAACCTGAGTTCGAATCCAGATCATGGCAAGCGCCTGTTGCATGTGAGCTTGAGCTCATCACATTAATCCTAGCTCAAAGCAAGCCTCACTATGAGGTGGAGCGCCAATACCGACCAGCTCGTGGTGCTCCAGGCTAGGCCATAACTGGTGAAAAAACAGGTAACTAACCTGACAGCTTTATCGTGACAGTAAATACCTTATTCCCTAAAACCTTCTCTATGGGGCATATCGTATAAGTGTAAGCAGGCCAATTTCTGTACCTTTCCTGACAGTTTTTCTGTCGTGCAGATAAGAGGAATGGATAAAGATTGTGGCCGTGATTGACATTGAGCCACCGGTTCAGCCGCTATTGTGGTCTTCTGCCCAGACTCAGCATGACTCATCAATTCTTTACTAAGCCACACTAAGCTAGTAATCACTTACCGAATGAGACGTCTGTATTAGCTAGTCCGGTCAAGGTCACATCCTCAATAGAAACACTGACGGATTGTCCTCCACCTGAATCTGAGAAAGAGGAAGTAACATTTGTCTTATCTATTTATATACTCTTCAAAAGTCACCTCCGCAAAGGGAAAAGCTGGAAAGCTCAGCAATAGAAAGCTGGACTAGCAACCATGAGAACTTGGGTTCGACTTCCGGTCATGACAGGTTCCGGTTGTGAGTGTGTGAGCTCCCCACATTAAATTCAGTGCAAAACAGTTTGAGGTGGAGCAGTTACCCTGACTCGCTCATGGTGCTCTGTGATATAAAACATGTATCTAACCCAACCCGGCAGCTTCACCATAGCGGTGATGACATCATATGAGAAACAAACCTCCACAGTTTGCTCTGTGATGCACTTTGAGAAGAAGGTCTGCACACGAATACACACAACTACACCTGACTCCATGAATACTAATTGATAATACGCTATTTTTTTAGTAACACTATCATTAGAGCAATGAAGCGGAGTTTTCTTTTTATTGTTTCACTCAACGCTTGGTCGTCCTATTTAAAAGACGTCCCAATCCTGAGGCTGGTTGGAATGACAAGAGCTGAGAATTACACGAGGATTGGGTTCTCAGCATGGCTAGGACTTGAAATTAGGATCAGTTGATCTTCAGCCATGCATGCGCTCTAGCCATCTTGTTTAAAATAAGCTGGGAATAATAATGTGGAGTATCAACAAAAAATCACCATTGGAGCTGGCAATGCTAGTGTTCAGCTTCTCCTTTTCCAGATATTGATTCAGGAAGCCTTTCAGGGCGATTGAGTCATCACAGCTTAGATCGCCATAGAGATGCAGTCTCTGATCCCTGCCTCCAACTCCCTCGGAGAATTGTGCAATAACCTGGCCCGACCGTGACCTACAGAGAAACATTGTGTCACTGGCATACTATCATGTCAAGGAGAGTCGATTTGCAACAGTGATTGATAGATTTTCTTGGCATTTTGACCAACTTTTGGAAGATCCGGGTTTAAGGATCCACGAAGAAAGGCAAGGAAAGGAAAGAACCCCTGCTGGATTTGGTAGTAGCGGTCCTACTCAAGTTCACAACACATAGGTGACTTCTCACACAACACATACTAGAGAGTTTGCGGAGTTGCGTTTCCGTATATGTATACGGAAAACGGCCCCGAATTGACAACATTGGCGCGCAAATGCAGACGAGTTACCATACCGATGATACCTAATACGTTTTCCTCTTTCTAGTTCAATCAAGTCTGCCGCAGTTTGCTGGCAATCCCTGATGTCATGGACTAATATACCACACATATTAATATATTTATGCCCATATTGTGCACTGAATCACTAGTAATACCAATCCAAAGTGAGCAACGTTTTCACCATTTCATTATGTTAGTAGGTGGAATCGCTAGAATTCCGGTTTGGTAGCGAGGTACGCAATATCCTAGTAGAGGTGTAAAAATCGATTCAAAGAATTGAGTTGATACAGATTCGATTCACAACTCACAAAAAATTCTAGCAGATCTTAGCAAATGGCCACTGATTCCAAATCGAATTGAAAATAAAGGTGGAGGAGGTAGAGAATTATGATGAATTGAATCTAAGTACAATAAGTAGTAGGAATCTGAATCGACTCAAATCATAGCTTTTTTTAAATGTACATCTCTGCCATCCAGCATGTTCAGGTTTGGTACTGAAGGGGCTCAAATACTTAAATAGGATTTTTGGGTGGCACAAGCGTATTTTTGTCATTGCCGATGTCTGAAATCTGTAAGTGTACAGTACTTACAGAATACACAGCAGTTACGCAGGTGGACAGATTTCGTACGGAGTTACGTTGGTGGATCAGTTTACAGAGTGATCGCGTAGAAATCCTATAGCCTTATTTAATAACAGGATATCCTGTTCTCATAACCGGTGGTAATTTCTGCCAAACTGGATACTCCCCAATGCACTTTCTAGAACCTTATTGATAGGGCGGCATGTATTATTCAAGCCAGCACAACTCCGTGCGAAATTCCAACAGGAGGGTTGACGACTGGAACGGTATATGGTTGTACAAACCATAGAGTTATCTTGCCCATCTTCTCCTCAATCATAGCAAATATATCTATGATACAAACTACCTTAAACTATGATTAATGGCTTAATCTCTGATTTATATGTCCCTGGTCTGAGGATGCCGTTCTTACGAGCCGAGCTGGAGACCACCCACCCCGGCAAGGAGGCACTACTGTTAACCAAACTATAAATTGGGTACCCGACTCTCTGCAGAGCTGGGGAAGCTGACGAAGGAGATGAGGAAGAGGGATGGAGCTTCACCTCAGTAATACTGTTGCTGGTAAAGGCTGGCTCTGTAGCATCTACCATCTTACATGGATCAACAATTATACTAAGATAACTAACTCATTTAAATCGTCGGAAACAGGCGAGGGTAAGGTGCCCGGTGTACCTGCGCTGTACTCGTTCGTTTGATTAGTCCACCCAGTTGCTGATTGGCTGAGTGACTTCCAATAGTGCCACTTAATAGAACTGCTGGAAACCACTCAGCGACTGGGTGGACTGATCGGGTTTACTTTATAGCCCGAACACAGCGATGCTATAGCTATACTGCTATACTGCTATTCTACTATACTGCTATACTGCTATACTGCTATACTACTATACTGCTATACTGCTACACTGCTACACTGCTATACTGCTATACTGCTATACTGCTATACTGCTATACTGCTATACTGCTATACTGCTATACTGCTATACTGCTATACTGCTATACTGCTATACTACTATACTACTATACTACTATACTGCTATACTACT
>Ga0224511_10002886_pt1 | contig 11972 bp, 7 predicted proteins | sample SF_May12_sed_USG_2_FD_169988 | JGI IMG/M metagenome (GOLD analysis project Ga0224511, IMG submission 169988) | Sediment microbial communities from San Francisco Bay, California, United States - SF_May12_sed_USGS_8_1 | ecosystem: Environmental > Aquatic > Marine > Sediment | place: USA... | reverse complement strand
TGTGTCCTTAGGATGGACACCTGAGGGGAGAAGGAAGAGGGGCCGACCGAAAACAACTTGGAGGCGGATGGTAGAGGTTGAACGAAACCATGCAGGCTGGAGTTCCTGGAACACGGCACGCCGTGCAGCCTCAGACAGAAAACCAATGGAAAGAGAATGTCAAAGACTTATGTGCCTCATGGCATGGAGAGAATTAAGGTTAAGGTAAGGATAATTTTCAGATAGATCCTTCATTCCCGATTTAAAGATGGTATCTGACAGGTTGAGGTTTATGATCAAGAGCAGTACTATTTGTTGTCATGACTGAGAACAGTTATTTTAGCAATCGTTATTTTATAAGCGTGTTAAAAACGAAGACATGTGATTTAGTAATCAAACCCACAACATCTGTCAGAAATCTTGGTGCTATTCTTGACTCACACCTAGACATGGAACATCATGTCAACTCAGTGTGTAGATCATGCCATCTACAGATCAGACACATTGGTAAGATAAGGCAATATATTACTGAGACGTTGGCCTTATCCCTCGTAAACTCTTTAGTTACCTCGCGACTTGACTATTGTAACTCACTGTTGTTTGGCTGCTCCAAGTCGGTTATCAACAAACTCCAGTTGGTCCAGAACACAGCTGCGAGATTAATTACCGAACACATCACCCCCACATTGAAGAAACTGCATTGGTTACCGGTTTCATGTAGGATCGAGTACAAGATGTTGACACTTGTGTATAAAGCATTACATGGACAATCTCCCGGCTACATCAGTGATATGTTGGAGATGTACACACCAACACGACTGCTCAGATCCCAACAAGATGCAACTCTTTTTGTCGTCCCTAAAACAAGAACTGCTACGTATGGGGACCGTTCCTTTGCCTCCGCAGCACCTCGTTTGTGGAACGGTTTGCCTCTAAACGTGCAAGACTGTGCAACACTGCAAATGTTTAAAAAGTCTTTAAAAACGTTCTACTTCAGGAAACACTATGGTGCTTAATTAATAACCTCTTATTAACTGTGACTGATATAAAAGCCAGTTTTAAATTTTATACTTTTATACATGTGACATAGTTATTTTAACATAATTTATGTTATTTTAATATACTGGTTCTAAGTTAGTAATTGCATATCTTTTTACCATTTTACTTCTGTTTTAAGTTGTTAGGATAGTTTTTATGCTTTTTCCTTATATGTATCTAACTTCTAAATACTACATGCACTGTTTATTTTAAGTTTTAATGTGCCTTATGTAACTCTTATGTATTTACTATGTTTGAACTTTTATATCCTCATATTTATATATTGCATTATTTGTAAAGCCCTTTTGAACGTGTAAATATGCATGAAACGAGTGCTATATAAATTTGGTATAATAAACAAATAATAACTACTTGGTTTAATAGGTTTTTATTAGTGCTTTTTGCCCATAACTTTACTATGTTCTAGAACAATACGATTAAGTCAATTGATGCACTTTTTGAGAAAAAATAGCAATGATTTGACCCCCAGACTTTTTAGTCAACGCGTCCAATGCGACCATTTTCGGCTCTTGCTTCCTTTTTTTATTTTACTACTTAAACTAATATTCCAACGATCATTTTAAATACTTTTAAACTTTTAAGTTATCGACACAGTATTCGTTATTGAGAATACTATTTTCTTGTTCTACAACATATTGACGATGAGCCACAAAATTATCAAATTGTTCTAATAAAACATTTACAACTACATAAATTTAAATAAATAATCTTGCCATACCAAGAGAAGGATAAATAATTATGAACTTTTTAACATAGAATATAAAACACATATTGAAAATAAACATGTGTATATACATGTCCATTGTTGTCCAAACACACAGTTTCATGTCTTTAATTTATTATTTACACGATGTTAGTCGAGATCATACACGTACAGTAACTATTTTTTCTGATTAGCATTACAATATGTGTTACATTAAAAGTTAAATTATAATAGTTTCATACTCCGGACGTGCTCATTTGTGTCATCACTTTATTCATCATGTCCTGTATGTTAATCCCCTGACAGGGAACCCACAAAATTAGACGCATGACTATAAATGTTATCCGTTGTGATTGGTTGGTGGAACGCGCCTTCTTCCACTGTGTGTGCCACGTTGTAGCCATAATCATTCACAGCAGAGTCTAAGTTTACGTTGGCACATTTGCTGTACACATTGTCCGTTGCTTTTGTTGATTTCGGATAATTGCTTGCGTTATTTCGACCTTCATTCAGGTGATCGTATTCGTCATCTTCGATGTCGGTCTGTTCCACCAGTCCCTTGCCAATATGATTGTAATCGTTTTCCGGCTTATTCGATCTTCCTCTAGAAGCGGTAGTGTCGTTTAAATGGCTGTAAGAGTCTTCTTCATTGATAGCGGCATTTGGTTTGGCATTTGCCTGTGTTTTCATCATCGATTCTGTATAATCATAGTCACCTCCAGTCTTGACATGTCTTGTTTCGTCTTCGTGCGTTTGGCTGACATTTCCGTCCTTTCCATATTCGTAATTGTAGAGACCATCGTTCGGATGGTTCTCTGTTTTATTCTTCTTCTTCTGCGGTTTGCTGTATACGACGTCGTCATTAAGATCTCCAATGTCACTTGATAGGTTTTCTGCACCTGCATGAACCCCGGGGACCTGAGGGTTATGAGTGACTCCTTTCATCTCCATTTCAGCCTTTTGTGCATTACGTTCCTTTTCTCGTGAAGCCCGTCTACGCCTGCAAAAATGTATGCGGTTTACACATGGTCTAATAGGTAAACACATTTGACATATAAACATACGTTTAAGTAGCACATTTTGACAATTGTAAGTTCATCTATGACGATTAATGCTTTTAAATAACGTTGTTTCATTGCTTAGCTCAAATTTATGCAAACGTGTAAGAAGTGCAAACCTCAACATCACTACTGTTAAAACAACAGCGAGAACCAAAACAATGCAGCCACAAATAATTCCAGCTATAACACCTCCTTAAACAGAAAGAAATTCTTAAGACATTTGGGTAAATCTTCAATAGAAAAGGGTAAACAGTTAACTAACCAAAATGCAAGTTATCCACAGACAACAAACAACAATACAGTCAAATAAAAACAAAACAGCTATGTCAACAACATAAACCAGCAATAATGAAGCAGCATTTAGAAAAGTGAATGGAAAACGCCGTTGGTATCAGTACATACCGTGTAAACCTTTCTTTGTCGTAGAGTTAGGACCAGGTGTAGCCAACTGATTCTGTGTGCCAGATGTCGTTAATGTCGCGGCTGTAGTCGTTGTTAAAGTATTCTCACTTGTCGTCGACCGTGTACCGTTTTCTGAAACTGAAGTTTGCAGGTTAGGTTCACGGCGTACTTCTCATAAATAGTTGTGTAAGAATGAAAAACAATGTTTAATTTCCATTATAGTCTTCCTACAATAATTCAAATCTCCTCTAGAACTATAGAGGACATTTTTGTTAATGCACGACATCCATTATAACTGTATTCAGTAAAGTGCCACGGATGGCGCTAGGGAGAATGTCACTTTTTTAACTTTGTTTTAAGGAAAGTAATTAGGTCAATGGTCAAATGAATGCAACATTGGTATGTACTTTTTATAATTGGCCATAACATATTCTCATATATCTTAATGAATGGTGTCAAATTGAAGCGAAATGAACATACTTATGTATTACAATACATGTAAATGGAAAAAAATATATAATATATGTATGGCATCCAGAGTACTTTACTAAACACATGTTAGGTAGAGTATCAACATACTATGTGCAACTATAGTGATTTTTGTCTACAATCTTGCACGAAGTAGCTTATACATAAACCGCATCTTTTAATATTAAGGTATTATATTGATTTAAAGTAATTTGACCGTTCCGCAACTGTCAATCATGATCATTTATAACAGTACATGGTCAATTTTAATCCAATATATTAAGATTATATTGTCAGGTGATAATCTGACCTAGAAAATACAAAAGAAAGACCCCTTCACAATCCTTCACAAGATCAAAGTAAATCTACCGCATTGGGCGGAGTTTGAAATTTTGCGGAACGGTGCGTTGTTTTTGTTACATGTAACACTGTTAATTCCTGAAGATGCTACAGGGAATACTAATGAGTATTTATGCAAACGTTACTTAATGCAAATTTACTCAATGAAACTTTTAACAATTTGCTACACAAAGCATATATTGCGAGGTAATATACCAGAGCTATTAACCATAACTGTATCTCACCAGATGCCCAGGAGACCACAAACCAATGGTTAGAATGATAGTACTTCGAGGTAAAATGAATCGTGAACGGAGTATTTAGAAGAGTTGTGAAGTTATTTCTCCCACACAAGTTTCCCAGTAGTTGTTTACCGGAATATTTGATCTAGTTTTAAAAGAAATAATGTTTTGTATTAACCCAAGCATACTACAGTCTAGTACCTGTAAAATTAAAAAGAACAAAGTTTTAACACAGTTATATGCAAAAACGATAACTCATAGCAACAGGTTATATACAATTTAATGCAATGACAGTTTCAAACAACATGTATTAAAGATAAGTACCTCAATTTTATCACAATTACAATCAGCGCAGCTTTGGACGTTGTATGATATATTAACACGTATATACATGTATTCGTTGTTTGTCAGGTTGATTGTCCAAACGCCATTGTGGTAGGGGTAGAACAATTCTTTCATTGAAGGAAAAGAAAACGTGCCTTCTGGTTGCGTAAATACAGAGACATTTGTCCTAGGTACTGTAAACATGAAAAAAAGAGAAAAACAAATCAAAGTCAATTGTAACAAAACGGTAAATAACATTTAACTCAGGACAATAAGATAACCATAGTATACCTTGTCGATGTAAAATATGTACAGTATTTTTGGTGGTGTAAGTTAAGTTCATTACTAAGGAGTGGTAGGTACTGATACATTGCATAATTATATTAGTGCTTCTGAATAAAATCATTCAATATATGAATGTTGAGTTTTCGTTGGAAAATTGATAAATATCTGATAATTATTTGTGACCTCTTACCTTCTTGGCATATAAAGGACATCGTATTGTTACAGTCTTCTAGAACAATAGTTAAGTCGCCGTCATCTAGAAATAGCTTTAAACAGCCTTCGGTAGGTTGAAAACCTGTTCACAAAAATAAACGTGTCGATATGTACAATCAAAGTAACAGATTGGCATAAAAGGTTTACGCTTATATGTCCATTAATAGTTCATGTAAACACCAATGGTTAGATCCCCAAATGTCAATTACAATCATTTATAACAGTACATGTCCATTGTAATCCAATGGATTTGGGTTATGAGTTTCTGGTGAAAATCTTAACTAATAAATACAAATGAAAGCTCACTTCCTGTTTGTAATAAACCTTATCACGGGATCAAACGAATAATACAGAAGAGGGAGGAGATTTAAGTTTTGAGTAGCTATGCATTTACATGAAAAGCAATCGGCCATATTACACAAGATGCGTTTTAACACTTTTGAATAATGTTTCGGGTCATGTATTTTCGTTCTAATAATTAGGTGAATATTTGTATTTAACGTGTAAACAAACATTAGGAGATGTTAATAGCAACAGAAAATATTGAACATTTTCATCATTTTAAACATACATATAAAATTATATGTACACCTCTCCATGACATGGACCAATTTAAAGCCAACGGACATTAAACTGGTTGAGGTTTCTAGTCATCACGTCTAAACAAGCAACATATAACATTTTGTCTATGTTGGAGCGCAAATTATGTCTATAAAAGCAATTTCAATAATAAACAACAGTTTTCTGCTCAACGCTAATTTTCCTTGCATGAAATAAGGTAAACAAATTCGGGTGATGCTTTTGTCACAATACGTACCTCTATAGATTGTAAACAAGTTATTTCCGCCGCATTCCTCGGCCTGGTTTCCAGGACATTTGATATTACACAGTCCAGGATTCAGTAAGTCGGTGTTTATCAAATCTTGTCTTAGGCAAACACAGTCATAACCCTGGCGTGGTAAAAATCACAAATAACATTACACACGTATTTAAAGGTACGATATCCTGACCAATTACAATTATAATTATAGTGTTGACAAAAGCCTACATTATACACATAAACCCTTAGGGTGTAAATTTAATAAATCTTCAAGGGGCTGCAACACTGTGAATACGCATAATTGAAAAGGAAGTAACACCGACGATAGAGATAATGAGTGACAACTATGAAAAGCCGTTAAACAGAAATAAACCAAGTTTGTTTTACCCCTCTGTGATGGTTTAATGTCATAAGGAGGTCTTTAGGAAAACACAACACAGTTTCCCTCAGTAAGCATTAACAAACATTGTTTTTACAGGTTTATCGCTTTAACAAACTTAAAATACACAATTGCAGCGTGTGTTTTGCAGACATGTACATTTGTATGTGTAAACATTGTACTGTTTGACAAAGACACGTGTACCTGGATTTGAAAATCATTTTTGCATGCGTGTTGAAATACAAAGAGTTTGTTTACGTGGTGTTAGACTCGTCTTCAATTGTGTTTTATATTAATGGGCGGGTGTACGTTCTTTTTATCAGCTACTAGTATTGTGTAAATGCATTTTATATCAATAAAATAGTGTTGTTTTTAATTGTAAAAAGAATGAAAAATAAAACATAATAACAACACAATTTTGCGAAATACTATTTCAGAAAAAATATCTCTCTTCTTAATATGCATTTTTCTGTGTTAGATTTTGTAGAAGGTGCACAGACGTTTGTGTCTTCTAGATTCTTATTGAGTTATATAATGTTTGGCATGATCGTAAACCGTCCGATTTACTGTGTTTTAACTGCTGTCGTAAGAATTGATACTTTACTTACCATTAGTCCGAAGAGAAAGATTCCTTTTTGGTTGCAATAAGGCGTACATTCCCGGACTCCATTGTTTGTAAAGTTTGTGTGATGGGAGATAATGGAATGTGACACTTGGTGACAACCTGCATACATACACACTACTAGTAGGTAGCACATACTATTTTAGCACATTAGTTAACGTATCAATTGAAATTTAACTAGAGTGATTTAATTAAATTATGGTTGCTTCTCTCGGCAATTTTTTGTCTAAACATGCCATCTACATGTATCATATAAGATCTTTGAAAGAAGGCCATGTGATGGGTAATCAACTTCGCGCGTCATTGATTTGAACCTCATATTCTTAAACAGTCAAACGGTATATATTTCAAGAACATATGGCGATTATAATAATTTTGCTTCTTGCCTATATTTGTGTAACACCAACAAACCCCAAAACTATTCAAAACAAATAATAAAAACAGCTACTAACTATTTACACAAACACACCATAATTGAAAGGAAATAAATGATTCCCAATCCAAGCGTTAACCCAAGCCTTTTCCGTCATTTGTTGAGTAAGGAACGTTGTTTCGGCAACGAGAAAGGCAACATCTCGAACAAGCTCGCCGCTTCTTTGTTGACACAAGTCCTGTGCTTCTTCGAAAGTTGAATTCGCTGATTCGTGGAAAGTTAGTGTGCCTATTGCTGAAAATGGAACAATAAGGTCGGACTAGTTTAACATTAATTTCATATGTGTACATAAACACATTATTTATATTCATTTTTAAGGAAATCTCGAAATTTAGAAATCAATGATTGGGCAAGGTTGCATTTGTGAATTTCATTTTGCACTAACCTCTCCACGACAAATCAAATCCCCGATCGTTACTTATTGTTGATGTGATAAACTCAAGTTTTATTTCATTAGATTTGAATACAAACTGCCTCTTCAATCCTTTAGCTTTATATAAGTTAACGAGAACTTTGTTTTCTACCGAAATCTGCAAAACAAACTAGTTTATAATGATATGATCTTTACAGTTTTCAAATTTGAAAATAAAAATGTAGAAAATAAATAAATAAATAAATTGTGAGCAACACATGCACGACAAATAAGATTTTATAAATCAGACAAAAGTATGTTTGTTTGCTTTCTTTTTACTGTTTGTATAATTATGTAGATCAACTTATTTATTACACAAAGAAAGCCGTCAAGATCCATTCACCCCCTAACACTTTTTATATAAAATGATTAAGTCAAGTAGTCAAAAAGACGACAGTGGAGTGCACTTAAGATCTTTAAATATCCCAACGCTAAAAATACACACACAAGAGTACGCCTTACGGAAGCAATTTGGTTTACCCCTAATGTGTTGACAGAGAGAACTTTAAGCACATTTTAAACGTGTTTAAATTGTTTGCTTAAAAATGTCACAATAAATATATCACACCTTAAAATAGTCATAGTAAAAATCGTCAGAGTAGTAGGATTCCAGCTGGAAGTCATTAAAGTATATGTAGATATTGTCCTGTTCTGGTCGTTTGATAATCCATGAACATTTAAGTCCATGTGGGTAGACGTCTGGGTAGCCAGGACTCGTTATTCTACCAAACGGTGCATCAAGTATTCCTCCGCATGGTGGAATTGCTAAACAAAAAAACAACAACAAGCAAATGCACAATATAAACGGAGGAGATATTCATAGTAAAAAATGTTGCAAACGAAGTAGGGTCAGGTTTAAGGGTACCATGACAAAATGGCACGTTTAAAAATCCCACAAGCACAGCATAAAACAACTACAGTATTGCGGATATACATTTGTATAAAATAAACTGTTTTGTGGGGTTTTGTTTTGAACTCTTATTAAAAATAACAATTGCATATCAAACCAGCTCAAAAATATGTTTCCTTTTTGATACCTTATTTAAACTTACCTTTCCATTTCATTTTAAATCCATGTTCATCGTTGCCAGAATTAAAACTTTTAAATGTAATGTTAACTTCATTGCTTTTTACCAACAACGATTCTCCCCTCAAATCCGTGTTTTTGAATTTTTCCTCGCCTCTAGAAGATATCTAAGGTGTGAAAAAAACCTACTGTAAGCTGTGTTACTTATAACAAAGTTTACAGTTTTTTTGCAAAAATACGAAAAAGGGTAAGCATACTAGGATAAATACTAAGCGACTTTCAGTTTATAAACACCATTATGATACCAAGCCAGTAATACGGGAGTATTTGGCCGTACGCAGTTCGCCTGTATACAGTACGCACTGCGCACAAATCGTGTTATTTGGTACACAAATCTCAAATATGGCATTATAATTTACATTTTTGACGACGAAAAACGAAAAATTGCACATACAAAACAAACAAAAACTATAGTTTCTGATATAGTCTGCATGGATACATAGCAGCCTCTGTTTTATTAAAGTTGTTTATCAACATAAATAAACACAATAATGTGTTTTAATAGTTACCGTTTGCAATGGTGATTTTGCCTGCGCAAACAACAAAAGTATTTTTATCTGTTTTTAAACGGTAAACGATTCAAACGTAGTTTCAGTATTTTACGGTACGCACCCATGAAAATAAGGCATTACGCCGTATGCAAGCTTAACATAAAAGTACACAGTACGCAAGAATGGGGTCACTCTCATAGCTACTTACATCACAATGTATCGTTTCATTTTTACAAACGATGTTTTTCCAAAACATACCTGAACAAAATCCCTATCCCAACCCCATTCCAGATGGAACAAAGAGAAATAGATGTATATGTGATAGCCTTCCGGTCCCTTGATCATCCATGTACATGTGAGATCAGCTTCGTAATTAAGAAACGATATTGTCCCATTCTCCTCGGTGTAAGTGCCCCCACATGACTCGACTGAAAGTAGAAGTAACATAAGTAGAAAAAACAAACTAGACCACATGGCTATAGCAACATGCTTAAAACTGAAGCCTGTCTCACACATACCACGGTTGAGCATACGGTTCCCATACGGTATACTCGGTTATACACGGGTTGACTGGTACGAGTATTGACCTATCGACAGCCCGCCCAAAATGGCGTCTTGACGACCAGCTTTGTCGGGCCCTCTATTGTATTCACTTGTCAATTATGCCTATTCAAATCGCTATCACTATCACCTAGTCCGATAATTGGTCAGTAGTATATACTATAATGGAGCGATATATTTTATATTATAATAAGTATTCATAGAAGCGATGCGCAAATCATGAAGACCAGGACAGGGGCTGTCGATAGGTCACTTGGGCTCCAGCTGTGCCTGTCGATTAGTTGGAAAGAGTCTCGAATGTAGCACGAGTAAGTATTAAAATCTATAAAGCACAGATATATTTGGTCAGACAAGGTTTGTCACCTTTTGAACACGATTTGTATACGATCGTTATTATATTGTTTAACGGTTCCAAGTATGGTCTGGTACGGTCCTGTACGATTAAACATGACTTATACTAGAATTATTATCGAATAAGCACACACGCGTGTATCTTTTGATATAACTTGACTCATTTTGATGGCTTGGTTTCATAAAGTTTTTAACTTTCAACGACGAAACACCTATATTATATTTATAAAAACATTGTTTGATGCAACATATGACAGAATAAGGGAATTAGAAATCATGATAAGACTAAAAGACCATGTATTTCTGTGATAGACCCTGTCTGACCATACTTGATCATGTTTGATTCGTACTTGAACCGTATTGGTCTTACTGAGTATGGCTATTGTATGAAAACGTATGTGCACACTCGTGGAGTAGACTTCATGAACTGTTGTAAATACGGTCTCATACGGTCTTACATGGTATCTCGCATTCTTGTAGGATCGCCTATACGATCATACATAGACATGCCATCCGTGCATGTTTTTTTTAATTTTAAAAATTATACACGGCTTTCACAGATACACTCGTAGGACTCAAATGTAACTCAGATCACGGTTGGTTCGGTTGTATGAACGATTTACACGGGTGGCCAACCGTATAAGCCGTGTGTTCTGTGTGAGTCAGACTTTACTAAAACAATGTCGTGATGTTCCTTTGAAATTACATTTAAACATTGCTGAAAGCTCTTATGTACGCAATGTAAAAATAAAAGTTCTGATATGCAAAAAGCAGCTCTCTGGCATATTTGAGCTAAAATTACTATTACTAAAACATTCAACACATGTAAAGTCTTTGTCACAACAAACGACGATGCCACAGCATTTGTACAGCGCGCAGAAAATCGCCGCGAAATATGCCTACGAATCAAATTGGCACAACGTCCTGACAGCGTCTCTACAGCGTCCGCTCAACGTTGGTACAGCGTTCTTACGACGTCCATGGCGCGCTCACGGCGCGCACAAAGCACGCATACAGGGTTCTTACGTCACATATAGCATTTAAGGCGTTTTCCAACTTTTTTTTGTAGTTTAAGCTACACATTTTGCGAACAGAGTTACCTTTTTGGACTCTTCGAAGCAATTTGTCAAATTTATTGTCAGTTGTAAAATTGTCAAAAGTCAGACTGGACTTGCAACATGTCTTGAAACACACAAACTATAAAGTGTACATCGAATAGCCTTTATAATTATGTTTTAATGAGGTTTATTTTTGTTATTATTTAAATAAATAACAAACCAACGTCAAGATGTAAGTGTTGTCAGTTTAATTTAACTACAATTAAGATTTCATTTGCATTAATTTAACAAATATATAAAAAATACATTTTCTGATTAGAGCCTTCTTGTATTATTAAAACGCCGTATTGCGATAGCACAGCGCAAACCAGTAATCTACATTTTGGACGCTTTGGAAACGTTGTAAGGACGCCACTCTGGTGTGACAGGGCTTTTACATACTAATGCGTACGCATGCATACTAGATAAATGTTAAGAAGATTTCAATTTTAGGTAGGTTTGTTTAATTGCCTTTGACTTGCAAAGCTTTAAAAACTAAATGATTTATATTATCATGTAAGGGTGCTCTTTAATGTGTGATGTAAAAGTTATAATTATACACGAGCAATACTCAAAATGTCTAAAATATAAAATCTCGTTAACTTTCACGTACCTGACAGTGCCTCATGTAAATTGAAGAACAG
>Ga0224511_10002885_pt1 | contig 11973 bp, 7 predicted proteins | sample SF_May12_sed_USG_2_FD_169988 | JGI IMG/M metagenome (GOLD analysis project Ga0224511, IMG submission 169988) | Sediment microbial communities from San Francisco Bay, California, United States - SF_May12_sed_USGS_8_1 | ecosystem: Environmental > Aquatic > Marine > Sediment | place: USA... | reverse complement strand
TTATATAAAATCTCCGCTTCCTCTGCGTTTACGTGGGCAAACTTATCAAAGAGTTTGGGCAGATGCTGCTTAATATAGCCTTCACCGTGATGATCAACAACCTGGTAAAGACATTGGAATGAATACGTCTATACCCTTTCTGGAGAGCCGTTTCGAGGTAATCACCGGAAAACACTTGAAAAAAATCCCGCCAACACTTATAATTTATGTCCGGGTTAGTTCTCAATAAAGCCTAGCTTGTTGTTGCGAGATGTCAATAAAAACATCCCGCACTGGACAAGGTCAGAGAGCATTTGTATTATCTGTCCATGAACTCCTCCCCTGCCCATGGTAAACATTGACAAAGAGGAGGTTCATAACACTATCTGCGGAAGCATTCGACCAAACTCTGACGAGATTGTCTGACAATGCAGGGTTTATTGGTTGGACTTTATATAAAATTTGGCAACAACTTACCCACGCTGGAAAATATAACCGAGGATCGAGATATTGCAAAGAGTACAGCGATTGGTCCGCTAGGATGGCATAAATGGCCAATAGGAAGCTTCGATCATCAGGGTATAGAATTGGGTAAGTTATGAAGTTGTCTCTCAACTGTAGATGATAGTAGTACCGCGCCCTGCTGTCCCTAAAAGAAAACAAAAACAGAATCATTGGGGTGAATGACAGTCAGTTGCAGATATCCTAACTACAAAATAACTCTTCATGGTCAGTTGGTATCACATTTTGATTGGACTTTTCCTTGTACTAGTCAAAGGAGACTGAATCGTTGCATAGTAGCTTGCGGAGATGAACACTGCCTCACTATGGATACTTAGTGATGTGGGTGAAGATGTCGTGGCAATTGTCTATGGAAAGTATCAACTTTGCCAAGAGACAGAAACACACTTGAGATGAGAGTATCCCATTGAAATGAACCAAAAGTTGATTGATGAAGCGTCAACTATGGGACTTCAGTCACTAGTGTTAAACTGTTAAAGATGAAATGCCATAAATCATGACATGGTACAGGTGGAAATATGCATCGTATATGAAGCTAGTTTTAACAGACTAGCCAATGAAACCATGCAGCGAACTCCCTCAGATATTCGCCCTCCCCGCCCGAGGGCTCTAAAGCTGTCCCAATTATAAGGTTTGTTACATTCCTTTCCTATCATAATCTCACCAAGGAAGGCTTGGTATTAGGTGGGTATCAGTGGTATTGACTGGTTGTGTGGTCACTGCTCGGTGGATTTGCATTGACAATTAACACCATGACACAGGCTTTGGTAACACCATAATACCTGCTCCGTGGCATGGAGGCATTTTCCCAGCCGGAGGGCCAAATACCCGGTTATTTTTATACAATTCACTACTCGGGAGTAACGCGAGTCTAACACGATTAATTTATAGACTTAATACATACCATCCTGTTTTTTATAAAGCCTTTGCTGTTTGATTAATTACACACAGGCATTTATGGGTCAACATTCCAGCCCGATACATTGATGTGTACCGCTGATGTTATTCGTGCTCGTATAAGAGACACGGTCACCCGATATTAGATAGGGGCGAGTTTCCGGCAGAGAGCACTGAGTGAACCTATAATTACTACCTATCCACTAGGCAAGGATTGTTGAGTTAGTGGAGAGTCCATTATTAGTATTGGATGCTTTGGTTTCACTGTACATCCATGCCACTTATATTGTCAAGATATCTTTAGCTACTAGCTTACTGTGTGAACTTGATTGAGAAACGGTTCCATTCATAAGCCTAGGTTAGTTGGTGTCTGATCCCTTGAAGCTGCTCTGGTATGCTCCTAAAGGTATTTGGATTAGAGCTCAATTGAGACCTTTAATAACTCCCTCATAAATATTATGCCCCGAATTTACCCAGCTGTAAACCCATTCATAAAAGCCTGAATCCTACCGTATTTACATGAGTATAGAAGCTAGAGGCATGATGGCATAATGCGGATGACTTCTACACTCTATACTAGCATTATACTTACTTGATAGCAAGCACCTGCTCAGGGCTGTGATAGTATTTTACTCGGAGATAGAATGTAACAAGCGCCTGCCCGTCGATGTCAAGACCATCCTCGGATAAATTCCATGCTTTTGGGGTTACCTTGATAACACGTTTTGTTAGATCATGAAACCGGTGCTCTCCAGAATCTGTAAAAAATATATTCAGCTCACAAAAAGGCCAACTGGCTCATTGATCGAATAGTAGTTTATACACCAATACGTGACCCTCGACATCGTTGGTGCGTGGATTAAAGCATTACATGGAATGTTATTCATAAAATCTGTCAATGGATAGAAAAGTTTCCTCCATTCACAACTAAATGAATAATGCACACATATTTTCACTAGCAGATGTCTTCCCCTTCCGGCGGCTGGTTTCAGAATTATTAAGAGCTATTTACTAGTGAGGAATTTGTGGCCGTGAACCGTGGTCATAAACAGAATTTGCACGCAACTGAGCGAATAATTCTTTAGATTTGAAAAACCACCCATGCAGCTGCGTGACTATTCAGTGAATTCTTATATCTTCATTTAAGAACCTATACGCTGGCTTAGAGCACCAAGGCGACCCTAATATTAGTAGCGAATCAAAATCAGAAAACAATACCAACCAAGGTTAACTCGGTCACCCAATTGGCTGTAGTTAAAAGCTACTTTCTTTGATTGAATAGGACACGCACACTATCCATTAGGCCCCTTTTTGATAAGAATTTAAATCTTGTGATCAAGAAATCAACATTAGCAATTACCAAAACTCTTGATTCCGTAAGTACATCTCCAATGCTTACACGAGTTTGCTTTGACCTCGTCCAAATTTGGAAGCAAAACTTCCTCAATGACCCCAAACAGATGTCCGAAAAGAAAATATGGGTCAGAAAATTTCCGAGAGGACTTGTAGCTCATTCGCTTACTGAACCACTGAAGTTGTATCACGACTTGCCATTCCCTTGAGTTGATCAAGCAAACATTAAAAAAACCTTCACTTTTGATCGCAATGTGACAAAAATCGCAGTTAATGAGGTTGCTGCCTGGACAAGGGTGGCATAGTGGAAGACGACCATATGCCTAGGGCTACGGCCGCATGTTTCACTCGACCAAAGCCACCACTGATTCAATGCGAAGCATGAAATAAAAGACTGAATGGATGGTCCAGGGAGGTTGGGAGTCAGTCAACCTAAGCCATTTGTTTACGCATTGCCGATATTTTAAAATACATTTTGCTGGTGACTACGGACTTATAAAATATGGTTGAGCTCACCAGGATGGTAAAACAACTTACCCGACAGAGTGCTTAATCCAAAATGTTTTGTATCCTCAATTCCAAGATGGCTACATGATTTCTCAAAAAGAACAGACAGCGGGACATTCACCTGAAACAAGATAAGGTATAGCTGAGCTATATACTTGAATTCCAGTCATACTGTCAGAGCAGAGTCACAGTGGGACTTCGCTGTGAGGAAAACTACAGGTGTCGAAGAAATTAGAAATCAAATCACTAGGTTAACAAGTTCATGTCATAATCCACACTTTTCTCAAGAGAAGTTTAGCTCCTCACAAATGACATTCAAGTCATTCTGTTCCAAAGCCACCTGAAATTAATATATCATTCATTGAACTGGGAAGTTCAGTAAATTCATAAAACATATCTTACACATATCACACACATGTACTTACATTAATTGAGAACTTTTCAGATGTGTTGTTAAGAAAGTTGACAGCGACAACCCGAGTTTTGCCTCTCTTTACCATATTCCACTGTTGTTTACTCTATAGACTACAATCCACATGTATAAAGCCTCAATAATCGCTGGATCAACACGGTGTCAGTATAATAAATATCCGTAGCAAACAAAGCTCTGATGCTCAGTGTTTCGTGCTCAGCGGATAGTATCTATTTCAATCCTTCTTAGTAGAATGGAGCTCCTTTTGTGAACGAAATGAATTCCCTGCTATTCATCACCGCATCAGATATTAAGCTTGAGGTATTTTACGGTTGGGTTGATGTTATGATCACCTTTATACTGTATAGCCACTACCATCTGCCCATGGTATAGTTCAAGCTTTTATTTATCTCTTGTGAGATGAAATTCGTTTGGTGACAATCATAATTTGTGGATGGTTGCACTAGTTCTTGTTCGAAATTCTGAAATATATGCTGTATATACAGCTATTTGGTATTATAAAAGCTTCTGTAAAGGTGTATCTATTACTAGTGGTATTCATGCTTTGTGTTTACTAAGTAATAGGTGTATCTATCTACAGTATACATATATCATGCCAACTACTGGGTATGTTCTCTAGGAGTTGCTATGGTACAAATTGTCTCAGCTTCTTTTAACAAGTTATCTTATAGACATATTGAATGTCCCGCATTTCCGTGTTCACACAGCTACTCAAAAACCTTTGGCGTAATGTATACCAAACTCGGATGCAAGCTCAATCTCAGAAGCCCTTCACAAGATGGTGGGTTAGGTAGCTTTTCCGGTTTAGGTCAGTATGATCCTAAATTCAATTTCTAGTCGGTCTAGACGGGTGAATGTGGTCTGGTGAATGTGGTCTGGCGAATGTGGTCTGGTGAATGTGGTATGGCGAATGTGGTCTGGTGAATCTGAGGAGTTCAGTTAAATGAGATGGCTGGGTTTTCGAATGGAGCAACAAATCTTTAGATTGTACACTCGTGTTGAGTTGGGCTTATGATGGGTAAATTACAGTATTGCCTCCACCGGACCTGAAGAATGTGTAAAGAGAATAGTTAGAATCCATATATTGCTCGAACAATCTCAGGAGCTCTCAATGGAATTTGAGCTATTGTACCCGAGCACCATTGAAAAGATTTTGGATTGGTCAAATCTGTTGGCTGTTGACAGGGCTAGAATGCATTGTTTGTATGTAAGATTTCTTAATAAACATCTTTGTATTCATGCCGAAACAGCCTTGATATCTTGGCTTTGTATATAATACAGATGTCACACAAGATACGAAAATAAAAACCAAGATAGTGGCTTGTACAATACAGTATACTGTGTTCTAATACCCCGAGAGGCGCCACATACCAGAGCCACTGTTGTTTGTAAAAAGCTTCAGGAGTCAAGTTTCCAGATTTGGGATATGGTAGTTTGTGTTGTGATTTATCTGCGATTTGAGCTGGGCCGGCACATATTGTCGGTGTTGTGGTCTAAGCCTAAACACAGTATTTCTCAAGAACTCCCCCTGTTCACCCATAAGGGAATGATTACCCGGCTCTCTTCAGAACTGAGGAAGGTGAGGCAGGTGGTGAGGTAGAGGAGTGGCGCCCCGCCTCAGTTACACTGTTGCCAGTACAAGTTGGGACTCTAACAGCCATTTCCACATACCGCAATTGGCTAAGTGACAACATCTGGAATGTCTTGTTGGTGTGAAGTTCACAATAGTCCAACTCATAATGTGAAAGATGGGAAAGACTCAGTCGTGCATGTAAGTGAATCTAACTAAAGAAAGTATGTTTCACGAGCTTAGTATAGTTTGATCTCCCAGATTACGCCTTATAGTGATGGACGCCTTATAGTGATGGACGGTTGGTGGTTGAGCAACCATCTAATAGAAGTTCAGGATTATTTTGTTGTGAAATGATTGAGTTGATCCGAATGAATGACCGGCAAAAATACTACTCACCGGAGATAATCCCAAACGAGAAAAGAGGAGTTGCCAAATGTGCTTACATCGCTGAGTTACCCTAAAAGCATCCGTTAATGCAGTGGTGTACATAAGAACCAAAACTATAATCCGAGTCTAGTCGATTCAGATCCCTACTGTTCCTGATGGACCTGGGTTCAACCCCCATACCCCTGACTGTAGGACACTGAATATCAATGCAGCAATAACAAGTGTTATGTTTTCATGCGCCGATAAATATATGCAATGCTGTTTACAGATATTTCCATGATTGACCGCATTCTGTTTACCGGCAGCGGCGTTAGGCAGCAAACAATCATAAATTGTTATATGAAAAGCTTGTGACTTCTTCAATAAATGTTTTGTTTGCAATATCATAATCAATACAAAGTTCGCAAAGGCTTTGTTTAAGATGAATGGGTGAGTGTGAACAACATTTCTTATATATAGGCAGCGTATTGGCATGGTATAACACTGACTGGTCTTGTTAAGACTTGGATATGTAGGTTACGCTTTTCAGGTATAAAGTTTTTGTTTATAGCCATTGACCTGGTAAAGCTGATAAGCTATTCATTTCACACGCCTCAATAAAATGCCATATGAAGAAAAGTAATTACTAGCCGAAATGACCATCAGACCTAAATTCCAAATATCCTGCCATATATGGATGGAGTTGAATATCAAATTTAAATACAAGGTTGTTCGGTATACCAACGAATCCATACTACAGAGAGAGAATAATAGATTGGTGTCGTTATGACAGAGCAGCCAGTAGGAGTAATACAGATATTGGCCTAATGAGTCTTAGCGTTTCCCAGGGTGAGTCAATAAGGTACCTTTTGCTTACACCTCAGTCCCCTATGGAGAAGGAAACTATGAGTGGGCCTTTTTTCTTAAATGTCGTGATCTGAGCTGGAAATCGTACCATGGATCCGGCCCTGGTTCACGGCCCAGTACATTTAATACTACTAATCCATCGCTTCACTACAGGTGGTTTCGCAGAAAGGGCAGACCCATATATGTTTACATATATACAAAATTCCTTCATTATCTCTCTGTAAAGTCTGCGCTGAAAATCAAACGGTTAAAACGAGAAGAGGCTAAGACGCACATTTTCGTTAGCTAGACCAATGTTTAGGTAGATAATATGCTGATGGATGCTCTGTAAAATTCAGAGATTGCTGTCAAATTCTTTACATCATCATAGAATGGCATACTTAGGGTTGATGTCCCATACACTCTATGTTACCCTTCAGATTTTCCCTGTATATTCTGCCCGGTAGGGGTCCTAATGTTATCTATTGAGTATGAGATGAAGTATTTTGATAAGGTGACTGGTATGGTACATTGCTTATGATGTCACTAGCTACAATCAATCCACCCATGGATTGATGTTAACCCTATCATTAGTAGCATTACAGCAGCCCGATAAAACTAAACGCGTAACTCTGTATGACCTAGTAATCACATTAGAGGACCGTTCAATGGCGCCAAAATGGTTTGTTCTTTAAATTGAGAGTGCATGACAATAAAATTGTTTTTAGACTCAATACGCATATAATCCTAATTATAATCTATATTAAATCCAATTGTGATATATTTTATTATAAAATAAAGCTCAATGGATAATCCAAAGGTATTTTATGCGAAGTTTTATGCATTATCCTCTCTCTTGAAACTACGCCTTGCAGTCTTATAGTATAGTAAACACATTTTAAACAGTTTGTTACTAGCTCGTGAGCTGTTTTGTCATCCTACAACTCCAGCCCTTGACCCTGACCCCTAACACTTATGTTTTTATCAACAGAAGATGAAATCAACACTTTTGTTTTTTTCTGCTAAAGAATGTAAACACAAGACACAATGATTCAATCGAAGGGAATGCCAGGTACTGATTTATAAGGGTATGTATGAATGGCAGGCAACAGGGTCATCTTGTGTACGGTTTTGCCAACAAAATAATGACCGTCTACTAATGGAAAGTCATAGGCAAAGCAGTCGCATGGGCAGTCCGACACATTTGTAGGTGACAACTGGCATATGAAAATACGAACGGTTTATTAGAAAAGAGTCCGGAGACTCACCAGTAATATATGCATACTAAACAGGAAACAGGCCCTTTTTGCTCGACTGATGAAACCAAACCCAAAAAATTGCAAATCAAACAGGTTGCCCATCGTAACATAACAAATACAATAGGGAATAAAAAAGACAGCAAAGTTAGAAATGATTGTCGATAGGTTTGATAAATGGATGCCAGCAGTGGTTAAAGTGTAAAACTCGAGGTGACATGGACTAGCTGTTACAGATTAGATAGTCAGTGATTCAGTACGGACCATAACACATGGATTTTCTATTGAAGTATTCACAAGTTTTAAAATGGTACTTAATGCTATAGTGATAGAACACTGTTCACCCAACGTTCTCCCAACGAAAATACACTTTGAGACTCTGTACCCCTGCATGCCCCTAGATTTTAAGCGTTAGATACCGGTGCTCCCTTGTATAGGATAAAAGATGACCTATGACACCCCCTTTATAACTTACAGGCTGTTGTATGTATATTAGTATATATCCTGTACAGTATATCATTTACTTCATATCTTCTTTAGCCAACACATCACTCGTACTGCTTTCATGAACTCACAGAAATATGTGAGCAATTTGTTTAATACTTATGTCAATACAGGTCTTTATTTGATATCAGACTCCATTACCAATACTCTCAATAAAAATCTTTCTACCATATGCCCCCTACCGTATGCCCTCTACTTTATAGCTGTAATCCTGCATGAACTCAAGGTGATACGAGCTAAAAGTTTGCTTCCAGGATGGTTCCAATGGTTTGGCACCCTAGAGTTGGTACTTTATGGGTGGGCCTCCTCTTCTTTAAGTCACAATTCGAGTCCGAAGAGGGAGAAAGCACAGAGTTATGCACAAGCTTGGTATCAAGCCCGTGTCACTCCAATGCACTACCCACTATAAGCCATCGCTTCTCCGAAAGGAGCTACACACCCAGTCTACCCGTCAACCTATGATAGTTCCACGAGGTGGAGCAATAAGTTGGATAACACAGGGTATAGTCTTAGGAGCGGGGGTCCCTGGTTTGATTCCCAGGTCGGGCGCTTCATTTTCTTTCCTTCTTTTCAGATTCGAGTCATCACATTTAAAGAGGTGAATTCTCCATGAGACACAAGGATGCAATCACAAACTCACCAATGCACATTCTGCATGAGTCAAAGACTCGGCAGACCAATTTCAGACCGGGTGCATAAGAAGATGGAATGATAAGGTGTTTCCTGTTACTGTTGATTTGATTTTGATAATTTTATTTTACATGAATAGCTTAAATAAGACCAGACGTCTTTGTTACATTAAGGTCCATGAAGAGGAGATGCATAAATCAAGGACATTAGGCGAGTAAACAGAGCTCATTTGACAGTCCTGGTCAGCGTCGGAAACATTTATATCTGCTGTATCGCATCATTACGTAGCCAGCCGAGTCTTGAAATTAAGTAAACTTGTAGTATTCAAGAGGTCTTAATTAAAAGTGTTCCAAAGTCTAGGTTCTGCGACACTAAAGGCTAAATCTCCATGCAGTCTGATTGAGTGTCCTGGGAACATCCAGAGAGTTTCTTATGTTCCATCTTGTTCTGTAGTCAATGTTGAGGCGGTTCAATCATATCCATCATTGGGACTAGTCTAGTTATTTCTGGTTTTCATCTTTGTCGGGAGTGGGGAAAGTAGCGCTTTATTAGTATATTTTCTATGTATTTGCATCCCGCTTCCCCCTCCCAACGTTCGTATAGAATTGAATTTCTAACTTGGCGAGAAGAAAAAACGATGCTCGAATTAAGAGTTGAACAAGCTATCCCTGCTAGGCCTAGTGTGACTGTGAAATATAAGCCATCACTGGAATTCTGCCATAGCGTAGATAGACGCATTCAGAAAAACTCTATTTGTGAATATGAAAATAATGATATAGTACATTGGTTCTATACGTCATTAGAGTGTTGGTGAAATGTATGCATACAGTTTATCTTAACAACTCCTTGGCTTCCATAGTGACTTGCTAACTGTTATGCTCAATACACCACCATCTCAATTTAGCTGTTATGAACTCCCACACTCTTAGATATCAAGATTTAGTCAGATTATGCAAATTATAGGCAGACGGTCACATCTAGTTCAGTAATATTATGAGGCGTTTTCAAGGTATGCTACGGTCAGTTTTAAGTCAGCGTGAGGTTAATTCTGTGGAATGCGCGGACTGAAAAAATATTTCTCACTGGGGGTTAAATTAAACAAAAGGGAAACTCGTAATCAGTAGCAGAGTTCATTTATAACGCATAAACTGTCCAATCAATGGCTTATGTTACATATTCACTGAATTCAATGGGGCTATATTTTGGTTGTTGGTGATTTGATAAGAACTATAGATAGAATTTTATCTGGCAGAGACACCATAGATGTATTCAAGTGAATAGAACTATAACCCAATATATATACACATGCTGACTCATCTAAAACCATAGTTCAGAGACGGTTGTTCTTCATGGCCACTCGCCTTCCTCAGATTCTACCATTGCATCTACATAATAATGGCTATGGTTTATCGCCTCATATTTCCACTGTTGTCTTTTCGAAGATGACTTGATCAACTTTTATATCCTCATGATAAAGATTTCTCAGTTGTCTTTGCGTAGAGATGCTTTGCTCTCTACAATCATGAGAGGTGTTAGACTTTCAGACGGTCTCAGACGGTCTCAGACGGATAAGTCAGACCGGTATAAACATTGTATTCTCTTGGACAATTTCAGAAGTTGTCCACTCGCGTAACACATAAGAGTCCTACGATTTAATCGAAACTCATGGATGCCGGTTATGTCTGCATCGGTACGGTTTCCGCCGATGTTTTACCGTCAATTTGTTAGTCAGTGTTCTTCGGATCAGGGGGCTGTTCATGCCTATTGTCATTCTTCAGTAGCTTTCCAATTGATTTTAGTAGATTAATGTTCAAATCCTCATATTGGTGTACACTGGGGTAATTATATATGTCAACAGCTAGGCTAGCGAATAGCTGAACTAGCTGTACTCAGTTCCGTTCTAAGTTAACTTAAACTTAAAGTAAACTTGTCCTTGACAGACACTGACTGAGTGACTGACAGTGGAGTGAGGTGACTGAGTGACTCTGACTAGTGACTGACTCTGAGACTGACTCTGAGTAAATTCACTGAACTGAATGACTCACACTCACAGTCAGTGACTGAGTTAGTCACAATCACAGTCAGTGAGTCACTCGCCTCAGAGGAAGTCACTCTGTCACTGCAGTCAGTGCGAATGAGACCAAATGTAACTCAACTAACTCAACTAACTGAATTATACAACACAGTTAGTAACTGTGTTGTATAGTTCAGTCGTAAGTCAGTGTCACTTTCCGTCTGGTTTAGCGTGAACTGTAGTGTAGCTGTGCAAGTCGAGTGTAACTCAGTCAAGTGAAATGTCACTGACTGTAACTGTAATTTGTAAGTTTAACTTGTAAGTCACTAACTGTAAATGTACGTCGCTAGATGCACTGTTACTGTTACAGACAGAGGAACTTTACCATGGCGTATGACTAACTAATCATTATGACATGTCAAGTCAATGTCATGACTATTTGGGTAATCAACATAAACTCTAGTCTACTCTGAGCCTAAATCAAACTAATTAAAAGTCAACGAAAGACTGACCGAGAGACTAATTGTGATTGGTTGTATTTTAGCTGTGAGGTGGGGGTAGACAGGAATCTGTTGAGTATTTCAACTTTCATATTTATATCATATAACATTAACAATAAATTGCACAATCTAACTTGTACCTTGAAACTTTGCGAATTGGAATGTACATCATATAACACTCATTTTATGGATTGCTCATGTATGCACCGCAGGCACTATTATGAGAGTCCTAAATATTGTTTATTAACAGCTATGATCTTCTATGATCTACCTCTTACTTAGGTTTATCAGCATACAAGTATGAGTATCAATGTATAAGTACATGCATCTTTGTAGGTGTAGCTGGTGCCTGTTGTCTTTAGAAACTCTGGCCAGTTTCCTTTTGTTAATGGTGATCTTTGTGGGCTGTGTATGGACGGCTTAGCTCAAGACTTGTCACTCGCTTTGGAGGAATCATCCAAAGCTCTTCAACAAACAGTTCGTCGCCATAACAGGTAGGAGGCTTAGCCCAGATGGCTGAATGCTGCTTATCAGTGTTAAATATCCAGTAACAAAATATATATATGTATATATATATGTATATATATACACAT
>Ga0224511_10002884_pt1 | contig 11973 bp, 5 predicted proteins | sample SF_May12_sed_USG_2_FD_169988 | JGI IMG/M metagenome (GOLD analysis project Ga0224511, IMG submission 169988) | Sediment microbial communities from San Francisco Bay, California, United States - SF_May12_sed_USGS_8_1 | ecosystem: Environmental > Aquatic > Marine > Sediment | place: USA... | reverse complement strand
CACGTAAATTTTCCACCAGACTTACTTAATTATTCCAAGAATAATACCATGGCAAACCATTATTAGTGCCTTCAATGTTTCTCCATGCACGTACAGTCATTTATTGATACCGTTTCAGAGCAAGGGATGTTTAAAACTGTCATTAATTAAACATGCCTTTTCTGCTAAATCAGTAAATGAGAATATGAAACTTTGATTCAAGGTCTGTTTAACCTTATAACACCCAAGGGTATTTCTGTTGTTGAATGATTGCAATACTGCAAGACACATAAAATCCCTGTGAAAACTGTCTAACATCGTGTATAATCCTACCATTATGTATTTAGAAACATTAGCAGTAAGACACTACCATTAAAGAGCAATAATGCTCACAAATACATTATCATGCAACAATCTAATTTATAACTATCTTGAAATTAACAATCATTTTTATGGTATATTTTTATAACCCTTTGCAGTTTGCCCTTCTAAATCATTTAGTGAATACTATTCCAAACTAAATTCAGTACAAATTTTATGCAGGTATTTGTTATTATAAACAATAGAGACATTTTAAATAAATTAAAAAAGTAAAGTTACAGTTAAATATTGGCTTTTTTTCACTACAGCCAGTGTGTAAAAGCCATGACCACTACTGCTAGATGTATGTCTGGACAATGCAAGCCTCCTACCGTGTATGTACTTGGTGACGCCGGTCGTGAGCCCGTGCCGTGACAGCGTGACGAGAACCTCACCGGCGCTCTTTCTCCAGATGACGTTGTGAGCCGGGCACCAGCTTGTTATTGCACTGAACAGCAGGCTGAGATCGTCTTTACGTGCCAGCTCCTCCGCCGGCGACGTGTGATTGCACAGTCGGACTAGCACCTGCAGCAAGTATGGGCAGAGATAAGTATATAAGTACACATATTAGGGGTTCATTGTGATACTATTTGCTAGTGCTGTATGACTGAACAATGAACACACATTGGTAGGTACACAAATACACCATGTAATATGATTTAGTGCAAAGAGGTATAAAGCATAATTATATTTGGGTAATTTGGGAGAAAGACGTTAATGTGGTTCTGTTAACTTAAAAATAATGCAAAAAATATTGGATTCTTTTAATGAAAGAATAAGTATTCATTTTCTTTACATAATTACCAACAATGATTTTTTATAAGTGTTTATTAAATGTTTAATTAAATTAAATATACCAGTGAGCAGAATAGCTTTAAACACTCATTCAAACTACCTGAACAAATATTTTCTGCAGCAGCACTCTTCGTTCCTTCGGAGTGAACTCGCAGCCGGCATCGAGTGAGTCGGGGTTGGCGAGATCGGGGAGATCGAAGAACAGGTAGAGACATTTGACGAGGGTGGACGGCAGGGAGGCGGCCGTCATGCAGTCGATCAGCGCCTGGCTGCCCATCGACAGCAGGTTGAGGGACGTCAGCAGCATCCAGCCCGCGCTTGATTCCTCCGTCGACTCAATCTCCAGGAACTTGACGATCGCACAGCTTGCCTCCTCTGGAAAGGGTAAAAGTCCTTAATTAGACCTTAAACTACTAACTATATGTGGTCTTTTTTTTTTTAGGATTTCAACTCTATAAACTTGACTATCGCGCAACTTGTCTCCTCTGAAAAGGTATCATAGTGATCCATGTGATATGACTTTTTTTGTGTTAAAATAGCAGAATATCACTGAACTGCACAAACTTGATTATCACACAGCTTGCCTCCTCTAAGGAAAAAGGCATCACTGTACTTACTAAACATTTTGTAAGAAAATAGTACCTATAGCATTGAAACCATAGGTTGTGATATTTGTAATTTGCTTGTAAAATACACAATTATGCAAGGCAAGGAATATCTGTATAGACGATTTCAACTGCGCAAATTTGACTATCACCAAGCTTGCTCATTTGGAATACAAAGGCGTTGATGCCATATTGATGCACATACTACAAGTGATCTTTGTGTTTTACTTTTAAAAACACACAATGATGGATGGCAGAAAATAGGTTTTCTGTAAAATGTCACCTCATACTACATCACTGTGAGGATATTTTTTCTGGTCCTCTTGGGTCATAGATTATAATTATGTTGTTAACATTTGAAAATAAATTCCACTTATGCGCTAGGGGCCTTTAGTGGTGTGGCATCTTTTATAACCATTGATGAACAACTTCAATAAAACCAGTGCTGCTATATTCCCTTTCCGGTTATGCTTCCGTACAACTTTCCATTTGTCTCAGATTAATTCACCCTCACAAACTTGACTTTTGCACAGCTTGTCACCTCTGGAAGGGTTGTGATGTTTATAATTTGATTTTACAAATACACAAGGTCTCTTGAGAGTTAATAATCAGTTATTTAGAATTTTTGGGAATGTTTTTTTCCAAATGTCTATGCTCAAAATGAACTCTGGAGGCATTAAGTATGGCACAAGCCACACAAGATAGGATTTTATCTTACAAACTTTGGTTTTAATAATAACTAGAAATGTTTCCATAGGACACGGATGCCCCAGCTAAATGTGCTATGTTTTTAAAAAAGGCCCATAACTCCGTCAAAAATTAGTGGATTGTAACCATAATCAAACTCAACCTGTGTTTTGATATTATATATCAACATGCTAAATATGAATGGAATCGATGCAGTCTTTCAAAAGTTATTGAGCGGACACCAATTTTTGTACTATGTTTTTATGTACTATGTTTTTTATAAAAGGCCCATAACTCTGTCAAAAATTAGTGGATTGTAACCCAAATCGAACTCGACCTGTGTTTTAGTATTATATATCAACATACCAAATTTGAATTGAATCGATGCAGTCATTCAAAAGTTATTGAGCGGACACCAAATTTTGATAACGGACGGACGCACGGACGGACAGGGGTAACACTTAATGCCCCTCCACCATTCTTCGAATGGCGGGGGCATAAAAAGACACTGGTAATTATTTTTTCTACTTGAATTCAGAGAAGAGAACTAAATGTCAGAGAAAAGCAAACCAACCCTTAACTAAATTTTCTGCTAATCTAACTCAGTTAATGCTAATGCACAAATGGACTAAAAATGGAAATTTTGCTGGTTTTTTTCACAACATTAAATTTCAGAGACATAATGATTAATCTTATCAGAGGCTTCCATTATGCTCAGCCCCTGACCGATGAAGGTTAGCGTTTCGAAAGCACCCATGAATCTTAACTGTGGTCCATAAATCTGCTCCTAGAGACAAATGTCATTATCACTGCAGTGTTTTTCAAGTACTTATGGATAATGTTGTCTGTCTGGGCATAATAAGCCAGAATGTTACATCAGGAATACAAGCAAGCTGCAGTAGACGTCTAGTGCTATGTTACATCAGAAGGTTTTCAAATGTCAAAAAAAATCAACCCATTTTTCACATTTAAAAAACAACTCTAGGAAACAATTTTCCAGTAAACATTTGGAAAAAAAACATTCAGCAGACATTTGGGTTTAAAAAAAAAATTGCCGTAAAATGTTAAAACTAAAGGCTCACAATCAAACATTTGATCCTTTTAAACAATTTTCGTAAAATAGAAGTTCAAAACCTATATATGAAATATTAATATTTTTAATGCATAGCATTTTTATTGAAATCAGAAATGTGACCATAGGACATGCATGGATGCCCCAACAAACTTACATTGGACAAATGATTGACCTTTGAACCCCAAGTGAGAACTTGACCTTGAATTTTGCAGTATTAAAATACACAGGAGCACAAGTTCACATGTGGACAAACATTTAATTGTCAGTTATCATCTTAACTTTAGAAGTTTTGCCCAAGACAAACTTGAGGCTATGGACATCGGAACGAGGGTAAATTTATATACCTGATCAATGTAGTGGGGCCATAACAAGATATCAAAACACTTTATTCAGTATGGGATTATAAAATGTCTTCTAAATGATTAAAATTTTACTAACAAAAACTACAGACTGGTTTCTTTTTTATTTAGTCTGTATACAGCAGCTGTTTGAGACTGATTATTTCATTATATGCCCTGTTAAATCATACTATTAAAGACTGGTTATACATTATTTCCCCTGTTTAATTACCTGTAGACTGGTTTGATGCTCTTCTCCGCACCTCAGTGACCATTAGTTTAGACACATGGGAGCAAAACTGAAGGATGTCTGCAAACTTCTCCTGCATCGAACTGGCCGCAACATTCCCGAATATCTGCAAAAACAATAAAATATGACATCATGGTCTGAAAAACCAACGAGATTCCTTGATACAAAAGCATATTTATTCAAGTATAAGAATAGGAAATTGTATCTTTAAATATCAAGCCTCTGCAGCATCAAATACAAATAACCAATTGAAGTGTTTTATCAAAAACATGATAGGGAAGAAAAAACTCAGCATGAATGATAAAATGCTCTCATGATCAGACTAGGATGGGTCATTTTTAACACCAAGCTCATTGGTCAGAACTTTGTATTTGTTACAACAGTCAGTATATTTGGCATATAAAACACAATTCTCCGTCAATGGTCTAACACAACCATTTGCTGATTTCCCAAGGCCATCTGTGAATCAATTGTCCATCGCTAACACTGTATTGTTATCATCTTAATCACTGGAGAATAACACCACTTGAAATACAAGTGCTAAAATATCAAACAAGAAACCAACAATAAATGATTACTTCCCTACACTTGTGTAACAGAAATCGAAAGATGCTACTTTCACATGCCTGCTGTACTGTTTTCTAAGCATCTTAGTATTATAATATGGATAAACAATGTAACAATTGCTGAATTAAGTGAATGCATATCTTAATTATCCTTGCAGTAACCATCAAGTATTTTTATTGATCAAACATCTGATAACTCCATTTGCAATGGAATTTTTATTGTTTGAAAATATTATAAACCAATACAAAGTGTAAAGGCATGTTGTCTTTTGCAGTTGTAATTTTTTTATTTTTTTGAGGGGAGGGTACATATTTCACTTTAGCTGACTTCACATTCCCTACTGAGTGTCGCTGCATGACTCACAATGTTGTCATGAGCAGCTGCTGGTTGACTTTCAATCTCATGACACGGAGACATCAATCATTCCAGCTAACCCCACCGTTCAGTGCATGTGATTGACGGACATATACAGGGAGTCAGATTTCATGTGATACAGTGATCCGTAATTGACATCAAACATGAGGCAGGTTATGCATTGATCAATTATGCATGACGTTATTGAAAACTGTTATTAAACGTTAATTGAAAATTGTTTCTCAATAATTTAACTTTACTCAAAAACCACTTTAAAACTTGGTTAATAATTAAACCATTAATTCCATATCATACTAGTGTGCATGGCTATAATGCATCAACATTTACAAATACTAAGTTTAGTTTAAATAAAAGAATATAATAAATTAGGGCTTGGTGCAAAACTATTGTAACTACCTCATTTTATATAAGGAGTTACAATAGTTTTGCATCAAGCCCTATTATGATACCTATCAGCTGACCAGAAAATATACATTGTGTAACTGTATGTGGAAAACCTTCTATCTCATTAATGAAATGATCACAATTTTACATAGCAATTTATGCTGACTCAGCAGTTCTTCACAAATTCTTGAACAAATTAACCAATAGCAAGTTGAGTACTCTGTCATGTGACTTTGAATTTGCCAAAAACTTTGTATTTTGTGTTTTGTATTTAAATGCCAAACCTTGTGAAATAAATTTGTCTGCGAAATGTCACTATATATAATGATAACCAATATATGTATTTTGTTCATTTCAAGTTCACACACATTTAAAAAGGCCATAATGTAATCAAAATGAACATAGGACTAATCAAAACTTGAATGGAAACCTTAGGTATTAATGGTAAACAATGAAAGGGGTGCCCAAAAAGGGGGGACTAAGGCAGTGTTTGTACCATTTAAAATCCTTGTATCTAAACCACAACTAACATTGAATTTTTGGTAACTATTAGTCTAATCACTGTATGTTGCGATGTAGTACTTATTTTAAAGAAATTAAGATTCTGAGTAATTATATATACAGTCAAACCTGTGTTAAGCAGCCACACAAGGGAAGCACAAAAAGTGGCTGCTTAAGGCAGGTGGCTGCTTAACAGAGGTGAATATGAGTACAAATTCAACATTTGGGAACATTTTGTTTGGCTGCTTAAGACAGGTTGGTTGCCTAATAGTAATAGAGGTGACGGCTAACACAGGTTTGACTGTAGATGTTCAATCTGTTTACGACTCACCTTACAGAAGATGGGGAGCATCTTGTAGAGTTTGTCTTCCTGGTCCCTCTGTGTGGAGTCCGACACGGGGTGCTTGAAGTCCGCAAACAGCTTCCTCAGGTGCATCAGGCCCAGGCTCGTGTCCGGGGCCTTGTGGGCAGGGTCTGACGAGGCCCCGCCGCCGCCGCCCCGATTACCCATCCATCGCGACATGAAACTCATCGCGACGCAGCTGGCTACACGTTATGTATGCCGGATCGAGGAAGGTAGATCGTAGTTGGGTCTACATTCTCGCTACCTGGAAACAGTTGTGTATGTTTGTAATGAATTAATGAGACTCAACACATTGTGTAGGTTCATACCTTTTCTTTTCTAACTGCACATTACAACAATGACAATAACATAAATATGACGTTATAAAAATGTGAACATTCGTGGCATCGTCATATGATGTCATGCCAAAATCCCAACAAGTTGCACTGTGTGTATTACTGTCCCTTGTATCATGTTACAGAGTTGCACTGTGTGTATTACTGTCCCTTGTGTCAGGTTACATTATAAAAGACATTATGGCATGTCTTCCTGGAAATACAGAGTCAAATCATGCTTGTAACCATCTCTCATGTATCATGTTACACTTTAAAAGGCCTTAAAATCAATTACATTTTTATATTCTATGAATTACGCATTAACGGATTAGGAATTCAATCAATTATTTCATCGATACCACACTCCTACACAGTTAAAATAAACCAAGAGAACAAAAGGTACAACTGCTCTTGTGAAATATTTAATCAATAGGAGGAGAAAACACAACAAAGCTGTATTTATCTGTCTCATTACGAAAGTTCATGGCAGTTATCTCAGCGATTTATCAAACACACCAGTGCTAATCAATGCTTGATAATGTGGAAGGATTTGACAGAGATTTACTGGCCTGTCATCCAAGTACAAAAATATTACATTTCAATACATTTCAATTTAGTAGCTGTATCATGAAGTGATGTCATTGTTGCAAATTTAATGATGTAAAGGCATTTTGTGTTCTTCCTACAGTAAAATCTGCTTATAAGGAACTCATTGAGATTATGAGAATCTGTTCCTTATAACCGGAGTCCCTTATAAATGTACTTTGCTGTACTTCATTGTATATCTACATGTATCATAATTACAAAAAGGAGTTGTCTATGAGTTAATATGGCACAGCGATTGTTTACAGTTTTCATTATGCGAGTCCTGGGACCGGCCAGGCCATAAAACTATCCCAGTCCCTCCGCAGGAAGCATCCTTCAATAACAGCACTTGTTATGCATTTCTGGGAATTTAAAATGACACCATCCTTGAAGAAAAGATTGGGTCGAAGATCTAGAATGCAGGAATAAAAAATCACTGATGATATGGTAGAAAACTTCAACCCTATGCGGCATGACATGTCAAGTAAATAAGTGAAATGAATGTTTTCATCCAAATACTGACAATAAAACATTAAAATCTAAATAAACAGAGAGCTTACAAACATACAAAATTCTGAATTCCCTGATTTCCCTATAATAGAAGTCAGCACAAGAGTTTCAACGTTGAAAACTGTAAATGTCCCACAAACAAGCTATCCAAGAAAGGAAAGAAATCTTGAAGCACCTTGCTTGATTGGAAATACTTATTGGTTATAAAAGACTCCATACAAACCTTGTATTCCGTATCTTTGGGTCCCCATCACATACCAATCTCCAATAAACTCGAGATGTTGAGAAATGCAAGAAAACCTTTCAAAGAAATGCAGGCAGCCGGATCAATAGGCAGGAAAGTAAAGCACTTGTATGGAGGCCTTGGAATAATTGCCTAGCTGTATAACTACAGGAGAAAAAGATGGTTTTAGAAATCATGGTATTGACAGGTCACACTTTAATTGGAAAACAATACATCTGGTAAACTTTAGTACTAGAGTAGTTGGTTTTATATCTCTATGCTTAATGCTTATCTAGCGTTTCGAAATTAAGTGGGCTTTTCTACACAAAAGCAACATTAGCAGTCATTTTTTAAGTTCATTCAAAGTTCTGTAAACTGCTGATAAAATGATCTAGATGGCAACAACTCATGGTCAAGTCATAATTAAAGAAGTTCAAACAAACTTAATGGTTTAATGGGATGACTCAAGATAGGCATGAGTAACAACAAGTAGACAACACAGTCATTAATATGAATTGATCAAGAGATCCATGAGTAACAACAAGTAGACAACAAAGTCATTACAATCAACTGATCGATTTCCTTGTAGCCAATGGTGTGGCAGGGGTGGGGGATCCTGCAACATTAATATTGCTCATGCCTGTATCAATGCACAATTCCGCAAAACTTAAATCTCCTCCCCTTTCTGTACTTTTTGTTTGTTTGTGTGATAAGGCACAAAAACAGGCAGAATGCTTTTTTTGTATTTACTAGGTCAGATTGTCACCCGTCAATCATAACCTTAATCCATTGGATTAAAATTGACCATTTAATAATTATAAATAATCATGATTGATAGTTGAGAAGCAGTCAATTGAGGGGGTGCATTGGGTGCTGATCAACACCTTTTCATACGGAATAAAATTATGGCTCTTATTTTATTATAAACTTGAACAGAATTTACTTTCTTAAAATGTTTTATTCTAATATCTTAATATACCATCAAACAAATACAGTAAACTCCGCTTATAACGGCTCCGCTTATAGAGAACTATCGGTTATAAGGAACTAATTTTCTTTCCCCGATCTTTACCCCTCTTTATTCTATGTAAAAAAATATGAACATAGCGGTTTCGGTTATAAGGAACTATCACTTAGAAGCAACTCATATTCTGGTCCCAATGCTTATAAATTAATACAAATTCTGTTCGCTTAGTGGGAACCCACTTTTGGTGAAGTTTGCACCTTGCCGCTTGATTACCCGAAAATTGACAAGAACTGCGTCAGTGTTGTTACAGATCGTCTATTGTTTGTTTAACGAGATAAATGGCGTGTTATTGGCTAGTTATTGTTTTTTTATGATAAGAGATGTTTAAAGACGAACTGTTTTCACAACATGCAAATTGAAATTATTAATACAGCATTCTTTAATATCTAGACATACCGGTATACGCACCACTTAAAAAGTGATCAGCATTATAAGTAATTTTGTTTATGCCCATAGCCCCATAATGACTGTTATATTATTTATTGTCACAACAATGTTGACAAATGTATGCAAATACAGTTCAACACAATACAATTCAAAACAACTTGGCTACAGTATTTCATATAAAACGAAAAACTAATCAATATCAGGTAAATAAATTTTAACTGTTTTCTTTATTGTTACGATATTGTACTCTGATTAATTTTAGAGGCGCTCTGACATCATTCAATGGTTACTATACGATACCAAGTGCTAAATATGAGTATGTGGTTATTTGACAATTTAAGCTGGATTTCAGTATAATTGACAATTCTTTTGCTTGCATAGATCATTAAAGACTGTTTTACACCCTATTTGATGTAAACAACATATATTTGCAGTTCATTAACTCGCACTAATTTCAAACAAAACAATATTCGGAAACAAGTTCCTTATAATACAGTTTAGTTTGTTATATAACCTTCGCATACAAGAAACTAGTTCTCTAAACGTTTATAAGGAACTCCGGATATAAGAAACTTTTTTTCATGGTCCCGAGGAGTTCGTTATAAGCTAAGTTTATTGTACTAATATCCTCTATCATGTATAAATAAAGCTTTGTCAAAGAATGTGACAAATACCACCAATGGCGTTTTGATACAGGATTTTATAGATTCTGAACAGATGTTGATAGTTTAAGGAAATATAATAAAAACAATCAGAGAACATGAAACTAACAATTTTTAACTTGAAGGTCTGAACATGGTTCTTGCACCCATCACACGCTGACGAATCAGGGTCAGAAAGCCCCAATTCCGGAAAGGCCCAATAGCGAAAAGGTCCAAAAATAAGTTATCATTTTACATGTGTATATAACAAATTATCATATAATAGACAGAATGCTGATGCTTGTTTACTTATATTTACTGTCAGTATACTTTTCCTTCAGACGAATTGCAAAGGTTTCCACCATTTTAAAACCATCAGTTCCCAGTCAAAATCGGTAGAAAAGAATGAACATGTATGAGAGAGAAAACTAGCTAATGAACTTACCGGTAAGAGTAAATTCAATATAAACAGAATGAACAAGCCATGACCATGATAGAAAGAATATATACAAACATATAATAATGAAACACAAAACGTAGAATTTACAGACAATAGATCTAGTATATGAGAACCAAAAGTGGGCCTTTCTGGTATCCTTTTAAAGTGGGCCTTTTTGGTATGGGCCGTCCGGTATGGGCCTTTCTGGTATCGGGCCTTTCTCACCCGTTACCACGCTGACATAGGTTCAAAATTGTGCAAAACTAAAAGAAAATAAAACATGTTCATGTTATAGCCAATAACTGGCTCCTTACTGAGTAGTTTGTTGCAATAATTTAAAAGAATTGACAATTACAAAATGTATTCTACAAGTTTATACATTCAACCTATTGTCAATTAAGAAAATATTGTATCGTGAAAGTACCTTTTTTCGAACCCAACCTGCTTTCGAACCTTTCTCAATTTAATTAGATCTAGGTCAACTTTTATTTATTTGTTTCTTGGAGTGGTTTAGTTGTAAATAACATTTGATGAAAATTAAAGGTAACATTTTATCAGCTAAAACCCAATATGTACAAAAATTGGATAAAATAACTAAAAAGTCTGGAAATATTGGTTTTCACTAAGATTTTTGCACCCTGTTTGCAATTGGATCTTTAAAATGTTAAAAGAACACACTGAAGATAATTAACATATTATTTTCTTACACATAATAGTCTGGAATTTACATTGCTGTAAAATGAAAGGTTCGAGAGCAGGTAGTCTGCAAAATGGCCAGGGGGAGTAAGGTGGTCAGAAACATTACCTATTTATTTCACTTTTGAGAATGCATACAGTTCAGTAATTATCAGAGACATGTAAAAAGGATTGTTCTACTTGAGTGGTATGTTAATTTCATGAAAATTTAAAGCATCCTACACTTTTATTTCATTAACCCTTAGGGGTTCGAAAGATGGTTCTTCCACGCTACAACACAATTTAATTGTTTTGAAAAACACATCTTACCTTTTTTATTTTCGATGTATTTGATGATGATTTGTAATAAATTCACCTATTTATGTGAATAAATCACAATAAAACAATTTCTGAATGAAAATGAATAAATCTTGCCGGGTTCTCGTTTGGTACGAACTTCAATAGGTACGCGTGTTCACCCATCGTGTTATGCAAATTCAATACATATTATCCTGTATTTTAACGAAAAACAGTTTGCTCAATCGATTTATATTTTACCTGATCTTAATATTATAATGAACTCTTGATTTAATATCCGAAATAAATAGAAACACATTAGAACAATTATTTCTTCGTGTCCACAGTTTTGTTTGTTTGTTAATCAGCTGTTAACATCTCGCGAGATGTCATGGTACACGCAGTTGCTTCCCTTGATTGGTAAGAAGGGGTCTTCTCAAATGTGTTTACCGCAAGCGGTGGTTTCAAAAGTGGTTTCGGACAATTAAAAACGTGTGAAAGTCGCTAAATACCGACTATTTAGCACATTTGGACCAGGTAATTAGGGTCGCTTGTCACATAAGACAGGGAGTCGTTTAATTCAGACCATTTATAT
>Ga0224511_10002883_pt1 | contig 11975 bp, 3 predicted proteins | sample SF_May12_sed_USG_2_FD_169988 | JGI IMG/M metagenome (GOLD analysis project Ga0224511, IMG submission 169988) | Sediment microbial communities from San Francisco Bay, California, United States - SF_May12_sed_USGS_8_1 | ecosystem: Environmental > Aquatic > Marine > Sediment | place: USA... | reverse complement strand
TTTATGGGGGGGGGGGCCCCCCCCCTCAAAGCTCAATTGATGCGATTGGCTGAGTTCTCAGCCAAACGCCTTCGTGTATATTGCCAAATAGCTACAAAATTATTTTCGCTCAAACAAGATGAAACTGTATTCTCTTGATCATTGTTACCCATTTAGTTAAAACTCTAATAATTAATAGGCTTTCAATCGATTTAATAATTAATAAGCTTTCAATTCATCTAATAATTTGTGTGAATACTAGAGAAGTCGCGCACCAAAAATGTTTTAGACACCAACCACCAGTACTGTATAGGCTATGTTGATAATGACAGGCTCCAACTTTTAAGTTTTTTTATATGTCCAAGACAGAACAGCTGTCAGGGGTTTGCAGAAATTGGCCTACTGAGCCTATTTTACTCTGCTTTCCTTGGGATGAAGCATTAGTTAGGAGACTATCTGGTTACACCTGTGTGTCCCATATAGTAGAAGGTGTGTACCCCAAATTGAGTGCCTATTGTACAGACTACGTATATCCATAGCTAAACAGTGATAGTAATTCTACTGTATTTATTACTTTAGGCAGCCAAGTTTATTGGTGCACCTCCTGGCTATATAGGTCATGAAGAAGGGGGTCAGCTGACTGAACGCCTGGCTAAGTTCCCTAATGCTGTCGTGCTGTTTGATGAGGTAGATAAGGCCCACCCGGATGTTCTAGCTACACTCCTACAGGTAAACCACAATGCCATAATGGTTATAATAAAATGTATTAGCTTGATCAAGCTTGTCCTCTGTATGGAACCTTGCCGTTTGTGTGATGACTAGATGTTGTACTTCCGGAATTCTCTAACTTCAAATCACACAATCTGATTATGTCTCTATTTTCATTTGTCATAGCTGTTTGACGAGGGTCACATGACTGATGGTAAAGGAAAGAGAATAGACTGTAAGAACGCTGTCTTTATCATGACGGCTAATGTGGCGAATGAAGAGATCTCCTCCCACGCTCTGGAACTAAGGAGTTCAGCGCGCGAACTCTCTGAAGACAAACTGACAGGTGGAAATATGGGTTAGTATTTGTAATCTCTATCAGAAATTTATTACGTTCAAGACAGCTCGGTGCAGATGACGTGAGAGGAAGAAAAATACATTGACTCGTGGCGGCATTTGTTTGGACAGACCAACGCCTCAGATGATTGTTACTCGGTAACAACGCAAATTTTCCCATTTGCATTATTTGGCTAATCAATAGGGGGTTTGGATTTAAATAGTCTGAGGGCCCATTTTCAAACAGTTAGCTCATCGTTAGGTTGTCCAAAACAAAAGTCTTTTTGCGTAACCTACGCTGATCATTTCATAAATTTATATGTGTGTATAGGTGCTCCAGAAATTGGTCGAGAGTTTAAAGACTCCGTCATTCATCCCATCCTGAAGAAGCATTTTAAAAGAGATGAGTTTTTGGGCAGGATTAATGAGATTGTGTACTTTCTTCCCTTCACTACTGATGAGCTACATCAACTCGTCACCAGGCAACTGGAGTACTGGAAATCTAAGGTAAGATTATGTTCTAAAAGCCGGTCAATGCGGGGTTTGAATCTCAGTGGACATGTCCCAGCTGTGGTTAATTTTAATTTACATGAATAACTTCATTACGATAGAATGGTGATTTGTGTGCTGTGAGTCTGGGGTTCGGGTCCCAGAAAAGTCAATGGTGGTGACGAGAGGAGCATTCAACCATAATTCGCTCCCGAGTTCCAACTAAGTTTCCTCGTTAGTTAGGGAGCAAACTCTACCATCCCACTCAGGGAGCCAGTGGAATGTAGCCAGAGAAAAAGAAACTAACTGCTGCAGACTAGACCAATGACATGAAGGCCTTTATGTCACCGGTCAGACAGTGTCTTATCATCGAACTCAGTTCTGCCCTTCATTTACACAACTTCTTTCTTGTTGACATTCTCTATCAGTTGTTTTTCTTGGATGAGTTTTTGGTGTGTTTGTTTGTTTGCCAGTGTTTGTTTTAGCATCACAAGGTAAGGATGGCAGGATTGCTCTTTGGCTAAAGCGCTTGGCTCCAGATCGAGAGATCCGGAGTCCAAATCTTGTTGAGCACTTGCTGTGAGAATAAGCTCTTTATATAAATCCTAGCTCCTACTGCTCCAACCAGCCTGAAGTTCATTAGATGGGATGGCCAGTGCCAAAGCAGAAAAAATAATAAGGCAGATATGATGGTTCAGCAGTGACTCATGCTCACAGTATTAGGTATTCGACGTGGTTCTGATTGCTAAGTTTGTGTTCCGAGTTCAACCGAAACATTAGGTATGCCACTGGGTAGTGAAATATCGGCTGAGTAAAATGTATATCATTTTATTTCTATTGCTGTAGCTGTCTCTGTGTGCATACACGTACCCTATTCTGGTGTTTTAGGCCCAGTCTGTGCACAACATGCAGCTTACTTGGGATCCCGCTGTGTTAGATTTCCTGGCTAAAGGCTTTGATATTCACTACGGAGCCCGATCTATAATCTATGAAGTAGAACGACAGGTAGTATAACTTTTATCTTTATGAGGCTTGTTTCCAGGATGGTCCATAGTACGACTCATTGAGAAAGTAATCAACTGTAACTCCTGTACTCAATGCCACGGCCCGATTCCGATGATGGTATAGAGTTATCCTCCCCTAGGCACTCACCTATAGCAATATGGCCGCAGGCTCCCCATGGCTGTTACAAATCCGGTTATAGTGAAAGCCATTAGTGCCTACTCCAGGGGAGGATAACTCTATGGATGAGGGTAACAAGTGGCACCCGAACTGGGAGTTGAACCAGAAACCTCTGGTCCAAGCCCAATGTGCTATTCACTAAACCAATACTTCACTCCATTGCAACTTATAGGTTAGGTTGACCGACCCCTAACCTTTCAGTCGTATAGAGTGGTAGAGTGTTCAGTGGATCTGGACTAGTCAACTTACAACGTAAACTCTACACATTCCCGGATTGTTACCCCCACACTCAGTACTAAGGTCGTACCATTACTTACTACCATAAATATGAATATAGGTATAGGAATTCCCAATCTCAAGGTCAAACAAACCGACTCACTTTGGTACGTCACAAATAAACTTAAACTACACAGGAATCACTGCTATTATATCACCACGAGTTGTAGTATCGTTGTGCTGAAGAGCCAACAGGTCCGCATTAGCGTGCATTCAATTCACGGAGTACCTTTTCCATGAGATTCATGGGGAGCCCACTGAAACTGTTCCGTTTTGATTGCGTCAAGACTCAAAATACTCTCCGCGGGGTCAGCCTTGTACTGCAGACTGCACCAATCTCCAATGCTTGCTACTTTCAGGTTATCAGTAAGATTGCTTCAGCGCAGGAGAAGCAGCTAATAGCCCCTGGAGATCATCTCCATCTAAAAATCAGCTCTAAAGATTCTCTAGTACTAACAAAGAAATGTAGAGATGGTAAATCCATACCAATCACTACCGTCTCCTACACCAAAATCTAAACATTCTGTACGCCTATTCTCAAACCTCGAGGGTGGAACGATAAATTCGTTAATTAGGCTGCGGACAATCGGGATATCGAGAATTTCTCATCACAAATAATCATTGTAGTCACTGAAGTCCATTAAGCTTCCAATTTGTTATGTAGCAATTCGTAAGCCATCAGTAAAATTTTAAGTTGGACATGGTATTTTTTATCTCAAGCTCCTTTAGACTAAAATCACCAAAACAAATTTTGCTTGTGTTTGGTCCCAACGATGGCATCGGTAAGTCGAGGTTTCGAAAATAGGCTCTGTCTCTTCTGGTTATTATCATTGTAAGTACCAAGCTCCTAACCCTGACTAAGGGTTTTATTGTGTTATAACTCAAGTTTGTTCGCTTAATAAATTATATGAAAGTTCCAATCACTCTGGTGTTACTGAATCAAGGCCTGGATTTTCTGCCCTATACCCTATAGTCTCTATTCGTTGGCTAAAAATTGGCAAAAATCGCAAAGTCCTGAGGACATACAGTGCCAGTTGTGTTTTGTGAACCAGCGCTCATACGATTGTTTGCTGGTTGAACCCCCAAACTCCAACTAAGAGCTAGCTCATCTCACGACCCATGAGTGTTCACTGGTTAAACTCCCGGCCCGCAAGCGCTTACTTGTTCAATTGTTTGCGAACTGTAGAAAGAAATGTTCACGAATTATGAAAAAATGCATGATTTGAATCCGTCTCGAACTTTCACTGTGTAAACTGGGTCCGAGGTGTATAAATGAATAAGAATACCTCTTTAATGCACAGGAATCTAGTTTATTTTCATTTGTACAAATACAGTGTAATAAGTAACAGTAATAATAATACATAAAAAGCAACTAACTCCTTAAAGCCAGCAAGCATTCTATCACTCAAAACAATCTGTGTGACAAATGCTCTGACGTTCAAATGTACACTGGGTCTGGGTCTGTACCCCGAAAGATTTTATCTGGGGGAAAAATTTAGTCTTCATGAGCAAAAGATTGTTAACTCATGACAGAAAACAAGTAGGATCCGCTGTGTAGGGTCGCACAGTCGTTGGTGATGTTCTTATTACTTGTTTTTATGATGAGCTGTTTCAGTATTGTGACAGAATCTAGACGTTGTTTAAGTCTGCCATTGCCATGCGGAGTGAGTCTTGCATGTTTCTAAAAACAGACAAGTTGAAAAAACTAAGAAACTTCTCGCCTGCCTCATTATGGTAGATAATGAGACCAAAATTGTATTATACGATTATATCTAGGGCTTTTACGCATGGAGTTTAGCACTCTATCATGCAGGGCTTTATAATAGAGTTTAGGGCTTCACCATGTAATTTAGGGCTTCACCAGGACGTTTAGGGCTCTTCTAAAAAGCTTCAGGCTCTGTCATGGAGTTTAGGGCTTTACAATTAAGTTTGGGCTTTACCATTAAATTTATGGCTTTACCATGGAATTTAGGGCTTTATCATGTACTTGACTGCTCTACCGTGTAGTTTAGGGGTTCCTCTTGTACTCGACGACTCTACTGTACAGTTTAGGGGTTTCTCATATAGCTGAGGGTTCTATGGTGTAGTTAAGGGCTTTATCACTGAGTTTGGGTTCTACCATGTTGTTGGGGTTTATCACAGAGTTTAGGGTTTTACAGTGTGGTTTAGGGCTTTATAATGGAGGTAAGGGCTCTCTTTACCTGTATCTCTCGATAGAGTCGGCAAGATCCTTTTCAGCCTTCTCGTTGTCCATTCTAAGCTTGTTAGTCTCACGCTCGAAGCTAGAGGCAGCAGATTCGGCAGCCTCGAGCTTATCAGTCAAGGTCTTAATTTGGTTCTGAAAGCAAAAGGGGTAAGGTTATAACTGACAGGAAACTTGATCCTGAACTCTGAACAAATCTCACTAAAAACAAAGGGGTATATCCCATCCACCCGAAACAGGAAATGTGAGTTTAAACAGAGAAGAATAAGGATTATCTCCTGGGCAAATGAAATAATGAGAGTTTGTAATTATGGGTTTGCCTAGATAACAATGCCAAGGCTTATCTCTCTTGAGATTTTTTCGTTTGAGGTCTCAAGATCATATTGGGGTAAACCGATGGCCTAGCGGATAGTTCGCTGGGAGTTGGTCACGAGGTGTCAGGCCCGATTGCAAATTTGTGTGCCAATTTGTCTTTCACCATTGTCTGATCCAAATTGTGTTGATAATCAGATAAAATAAAAGAAAAAGGGGCCTATCTAGGGAGTTACCTTCTTTACAGGGCACTCCATGGACTGTTGTGTGATGTAAGTAAAAACATTATGATATGAAAATATATAGGGCTTTATTCAAATGGGCATTTGGCCATTCTTAGTTGGGGCTTGTTCAGGAGTGACAGCAAAGTTTGGGAATTATTGAATAAGCTCACGCTTGGCAGTGGGAGCCTGACATGACCAGAGTTTGTACGCAGACTCTGTGGATGCGATGTATGTGCGGGCATGGTACAACCGGTTTCTCCGAGTGATACTGGCTTTCAGTAGCTTTTCCTCCAGCTGCAGTGATTTAATAATAGGTTGGCTATTTGCTGTGCGGAAAGGAAGGTACCCTGTTTTCGAACCTGAGCCGATCCCTCTAGAGTATCAGTCTTATTCTGTCGTATCCTGACCAGTGTCAGGGGTATTCAGAAACTGGCCTACTGAGTGCGTGAGTCAGCGTTTCTCAGGCTGCGTTATTGGGAGACTTTCTGTTTATACCTGGGTGCATGGGGGGAGAGGGTGGTGCCCTATAGGTAACTCTATGGGTGGGCAGGAGCCAACCACAGAGTAGCAGTAACTAATTACCTCTAGCCACTGAGTTCTCCCAGCATCCCTAGTAGTATCAATAATTACCTGGTAGTCCTCCTCAGCCTTCTCCAGCATCTGCACCTTATGGTTGAGAGTGTTAATCTGCTCTTCGTAGTCCTTCTCCTTCTGAGCGTTCTCCTGGATTTTATTATTAGCAGTGCTCAGTGTCTCCTGCAGAGTGTAGTTCTCAGTCTCCAGATTCTGGATCTGTAACCAAGTATAACTTCTGGGTAATAATTTACCGGATGGAAGTGACAGCCCTATCAACTATCAAATGATGGCTGATATGAATATATGGATTGGCAATCAACAGTCTCAAGTTCAAGCAAACTCATTTGCTTCTCATGTCACAAACAGATGCAAGTTACGCAGGAATCCGTACAGTCATATCAGGAGTTGTCTTTTCTTTACGTTAAGAAGCAAACACCTCCACCCTATTGCCTATTCAATTTACGGAATTGTTTACCTTCCTTATTTACAGCAAGCCCAATGGAACAGTCCCATGTTGATGGCGTGTGAACTCAACGAAACTGTTCATGGGGTCAGCCTTGTACCGATTGCCGATCCATATATTCATACCAATGTCAATGACAGACCAAGACAACAGTCTACTACCAAGCGTCTGAGTAACAGTTAACAACTCGGCGATTCGCTAAGATCTCTGAGATCCACCGTATATTCCCCTACACCTGTCATGACTCTATTGCTGTCACAATGCCTCACGTGTGTTACACAGCTATCAATTTGGCTGCTAGTAGAATGATGTATAGGCATAATGGGTGTAGCTTTGTGACACTCCCCTTTTGGAAATCCAAGACTAATTTGAGTTAAGTGCTAAACGCTATGGCGCTGTGTCTTATCTATGCTCGAGGTTGATGTGTGCGTGCGCAAAGCCAAGTTGGCAACTTGTGTGTGTTTTCATGCACGCGGCAAGATACTTTATATTACCAACTTATGGGAAAGGAAAAGCGGAAGGGGCCTTCTTGAACAATCGAGCCGATACGAATTAGGCGTGATTGCTGATCTATCCAAAAATTACCACCATATAATGGTTACCAGTAGACATGTACTAAGCCACATTATATGCCCTATAATAGTTACCACTAGACATGTACTAAGCCACATTATATGCCCTATAATAGTTGAACGCAGACAGACCGTATATGAATAGGAGTGCTTCTATGTGCCAAAATGTTAATTTCATTACAAGAATGTTATCTGTAAAATACCAGTCTGTGATGAGACAGGAAACACCAAGTTTAGATGGAGTGGCATTGATTTGAAGCGTACATGTAGTTATTCTTTAAAACTAAACAAACATGGTTGGTTGTGGGTAAGGGAAAAAGGGATTTTATATTTCTTCCTAGGCTCCGTTCAGATTTGTTTCATTTGGACTAGGTAATCCACCCTTGGTTGTGCTGTCATTGCTGCATCAGTGGTATTGCTAGACTACAGAGTTGTCTTTTAGAATGGTTAATTCCTTTGGATTAAAGAGTGCCTTCAAGGAAAGCAATTTATGGGTTACTCTCAATCCTTCCATAGTCATGTGAGAAAATGGCCGCTGGAGAGTTAACTTGTACTGGCAGCAGTGTAACTGAGTTGGGACACGTCCCCTGCTCCTCCTGGCTTTCCCCTTTCTCAGCTCTGAAGAGAGGCAGTTCCTCAAAGAATCTTGATACCCAACACAAACTGATCACTCATCGTTGTTGCCAGTTATTCACACTTACTGACATAGTGGCTATCTGAGGCTGTGCCCCATAGATACAAACAAAGCAATCAGTGAGAAAAAGATTTATTGCTAATGGCTCAGCTCCTCAGAACGATTAACATAAATCTATGGTTATTGTTTCACTAACTAGTCTAGTTAATGCCTGCTTTCCTCAAACTTTGCTCAACTGTATATTACAATATTGCAGGAGTTGCTATTTTAAAACCATGTGCAGCACGTGGCCATTAGATCTTTATGCCCCGGATCAATTACATGTAGCGGAATGGGCTTTATAAGAGTGTTGCCGGCTGCAATTTACCTAAGTGTCTAAACAGAACAGAACTAGTATAGCTATTGGGATATGGTTTGGGTGACTACGGAACAGTGAAAGCATATAGGGTGAGCAGTGACATAAAGGAAAACCTGGGAATCCCTTAATTGACCAATCAGAGTGTGCATTTGTCACAGCTCTGCATGGCTTCGGTCCACTTTACGTCACTGGGGTACGGTAAGGGAGGTTCATGCAGACTACCGGTAATTTATGGAATGGCTGACTTATAGCAGATGCTAGCTATATAAAATAAACAGATGATTTTACGACAAGTCTATTAGGTCAACAATCTTATAGGGTGGTATTGGGAACTGGTCATGGTTAATATAAAACAGATCACCAGGGTATAACCTTACCTCTTAGCCAATATGTCTGAAATGATAACTTAGCGGAGTGAATTTACATATAGAGAGCTATACCTATTAGCAGGGCATTTAGGGTTCGCTTGGATACCTAGCAGCTAGGATAATAAAATATTTCAGTCTAGCTCTTGGCTTTAGCCATCGGATAATTAGAAAAGTTCAGAATTATCATCAGATAATCATTTTTTATTATTCAACGGCCAGATCAAGGACTGGGCTTAAATATTTTATTATCCAAGTTGTTAGGTGTAGCAGGTATGGTTGGAGCCCTTGAGGGGCTGTCCGCTTCCAGTCAATACCTGACACATTATTCAGGATTGTCTGAATCTGAATTTGTTGCACATCCTGATATACATACCCACATTTTCAGATAAGTGTCTATATAATCAGTGCCATCCCTTTTGACACTGATATGCTTGCCAATAATAGAGCTATCCTCTCTATAACTTTATGGGGCCAACAGTGTCAATAACCACCAGAACAAGACTCTCACCAGCACCCGCCAAGTTCTGCAACACTAACCAACCGACCATGAAGTCTGTACAAACCTTTCGGTGGAGGTCATCTCGGTCAGACTCCGCAGCATGGAGAGCATCTTGGCATTCCTTGAGTTGCTGGTCGAGTGAGTCAGCGCGGTCATTAGCCTCATCCTTCTCATTCCTCAACCTACAGTGGGAATTCAGCCACTACACACCTGACCTGGGCCTGCTATACAGAAAGAGATTGGGATCAGATGTTACGTAACTGGCCTGCTAAACACACAGAGTTTAGAAGCTACATAACTGTCCCGGTTAATCCAGATGCTACATACCTGGCCTAGACTGGCTGGGGCGCAAGACCAGCCAGATTGGGGCATAGGTGTCACATGCGACATACCCACCCTGTGTGAGGCTTGGCATGTTTTATAGGTTTCACAGATCCACTTGGGTTTATCTCGGTGTGTGAGTAGGCTGCATACATTGGTACCAACCCTTTAGAGCGAAAGTGTAAACTGACACCGCTGAAGCCGGTATTACAGTGACTTTGCTAATGATAACATCTGCATAAACATCACCAGTGTGCTTGTCAGGTAACAGAAGTTATGTGGCATATACGGTTGGAGAGGGAAGCCAGACTGGCTAGCGATCTTTTGGAATGGTAAGATAAAAGGATGCTGATGTTGAACTTACTACATACCAGGAGGAATACAGTAAGCAATGGACTTCTATCTTTAACTTCTAGTTTTACTCGCGCACTTGGCCATTCTAATAAACTGACCTCCTAAGACTGATTGGATAATATTGGTATTTGTTGGAGCGGTAGTATTATTATGGGAAGCCGTTGCTTACAATAGAAGCCTGTCAAGACAAGGATTAGAATCCAGGTTCTTGCAGTTGCGAGCCCGGCACTCCACCATTGCGCTATCCTACTAGTCCTAAAATCTTAAAGTGTCGCACTTACCTGACCATCTTGGCCTTGACGCTATCGATATCAAGGTTAGCTCCCTCCATCTTGATTTTTTTGCTGAATGAGAACTACGAAAGCTGTGAGGAAGTCTACGGCTGCTGAGCAACTGACGATCTTCTTCTGTGCTGTTACTAATAACCGCAGCTAGGGTATCCATTAACATTTATTACAGATGCAGACAGTATAGCCTGATATGGTAATGCCACACTGAGTAATTACCAGCCCGCTAATCAGCTTCCTCTCAACTCTAACCTTTGGTGTCTCTAATCTCCCCATTACTCTGGGATAGTAGGCTTTCCTAGTAGCTGTTGAAAACATGTTGCGTAAAATAAAAATAGCCTGCATATCATAAACACTTTTAGTGGGGTGGGGGTGGGGGTGGTAGGATATAAGTGTATCTCATTCTGTTGGTCGACGAATACGGTTTTAGAGAAGAAAACCAGGTGAATAACAGCTGCTGTGTTGGGACACAATCCATTATTTTCCACTCATAGGAGCCTAAGCAAAGTAATAGGGACAAGTGCGAGGAAGGCAATGGGAAAGTACCTTAGTACCACAGAACGTCACCACGACAGGTCAGGAGAAACCAGCTTTCGGCAGAATACTTCACCACCGAAGTCTGAGAGCAAGACAATCTGGCTTATTTTTAGATTCAATATCTACATGCAAACATTGATTAACTTGAATTGTACGTTCCAATGAAGTATGGAATAGGTAGCAGCAAGGCATGTCATGTGCCATGGTTACATCCAGTTCACAAGATAGGCCACAGAGGATCAGACTGCACTGGTATATTGAGAGATCCCTTTACGCGGGAACTCCTTCAATCTATGTTCTAGATGAGCACAGCTTTCATTTCATACATGTATTGCTTTACAGTTATTATTACAACAGAATATGAATACAGCTATTATGGGATTTATACTTACAGCTTATAACTTTCTCCACTTTTCAAACAGCTGATCAAAAGACCACCATTATGTACAAAATCAACTCAACACAATACTTTTAGAAATGTTCTAGAAGCAAACTCCCATCACTATAACATGGATTTCAAAATGCTTCAAATAATGATCAAGCCAGAACAACACTTCACTGTCTAGTGAATCCTAGCAAGATTTCATAGAATTATGACAACTATTTTGAGAAGATCAAATTGAAGAGGGTAATCGGATGTAGTAACACGGGTTATAGACCGGTCAGTCCAGGCAGCGTATTATGATGTGTCCATAGACTCATCGGCAGCAGTCAGCGCTGCAAGATTACCGTCATCTGGAGCAGATGCCACAGTGGTCGCTGTAACCTTTTCATATTTCACCTGACAACAATATAATTCCCGTGTCAACGCCATGATAAAACTATGAGTTGAGTGCCTTCTACAATCGAGTCATATCAGCGTCACAAATCATAACCCATCATTTGATTGCTTAGAATATGACACGATCATCATGTTTTATATGGATGGCATCACTAAGCCAATGATTTTGTACACGGCCTCCTTTATTTTGTCACGGTCTGAATGCAAGGTGGGAGAGAAAGCACACAAATTGACGTACAAAAGTTGAACCCGGATCACCTGGTCCAAAGTCGAATGAGTTACCCACTAAAGCCCCCGGTTCTCCTGATAGAGAAGATACAGGCATAGTATGAGTGAGGGAAGATACAGGCACAGTATGAGTGAGGGAAGATAGAGGCACAGTATGAGTGAGGGAAGATACAGGCATAGTATGAGTGAGGGAAGATACAGGCATAGTATGAGTGAGGGAAGATAGAGGCACAGTATGAGTGAGGGAAGATAGAGGCACAGTATGAGTGAGGGAAGATAGAGGCACAG
>Ga0224511_10002882_pt1 | contig 11975 bp, 9 predicted proteins | sample SF_May12_sed_USG_2_FD_169988 | JGI IMG/M metagenome (GOLD analysis project Ga0224511, IMG submission 169988) | Sediment microbial communities from San Francisco Bay, California, United States - SF_May12_sed_USGS_8_1 | ecosystem: Environmental > Aquatic > Marine > Sediment | place: USA... | reverse complement strand
AGGGGGAGGGGGGTGTCACCCTCAAACATGTGGATATTTTGATAAATACCTGTACAGCTCGAACTTTACTACTTTTGTTTACGTGCGTACATGTAGTACACTAATGTTAAAAACAACATGTGTATAGTTTCCATTTACAAACAAAACAACATATCTATAATTATGCATTTGATATATAAATGTTGAGGCATAAAATAATCAATAAAACGATAAACGGTAAAAAACGCCAACATATAGTTGATTAATTCATGTGATGAGCATTTGTACTTTTCTTTAATTATACATGCCAATTGAACACTCTTTATAAGCAATATAAACAAATAAGGGAAAGCGATTAAAAAAAGTACCACAACACATACTCTTTTTGCATTGTAAGTGTTTTCATATTGCTTCGAGATCAATTCTTTATTTAACGAATTTTCCGTCGTATTTTTTTACCTACATGTATATATACGTGTACACGTGGAAATATAAAACAATTCTTTTTTGAGAGTCTTTATTTTCATTCAGAAATATACATGTATATCATCAAATGGTGTAGTAAAACAAAAACCTTTTATAACAAGTACAAGGTATACAATGTCAATAACAGATATGTAATGTAAAGCGTGTGCTGTATGTAAGATCTCTCTTTTTTATCATTTTATTATTTTTATATATAACTGTTGCGTTGTTTATATTTTCATGTTATTTTAAGTGTTATCTTTTCTTTTTATAAGTACCTGCGATTTTGGAGTGGACTCGCCCAGGAAAAACCGGGAGTTAAGTCCCCGGAAACCTGTGCCCATTTGTCCGGTAGGACCTTGTGTCTTACACCTCGAAATGTTGGGCTCATTCTCTCAGGTTATAAACCGCTGGTGTATTTAAAATACGCCAGCAGTGGTATAGATGGAAAAAAATGATTTTGTGGTACAAGATATTGACAGGTGTTGTTAGATGACGTTGGGAATATGATATGTGTCGGTGTTTATGCGTTAAATATGATGTGTTCGAATGTGGGAGTGGTCATGAAATGAAGTGTCTATTGTATTTGCTTTGAAAAATAATTCATAGGGCAGTTACCTTTGACTTCTACATACATCGACCCGACACCAGCATCTGGATTACGACTTAGTGATACACCATTACTGGCCCTGCACGTGTAGTATCCACTGTGCTCGTACGTCAGACCAACCAGTGTAAGATTCTCTGATCCCACATAGGTCTTCACATCAGACGAGTGTCCCTGCCATCTTTGTTCCCACGTGGTGTAAGAGTAGTTTGTTGGCTGCCCGCTAGCCAGGCATCTTAAAGACATCGATTCAGCAGCAGTGGTCGTATTATGTGCCGACACAGTGACGTCAGGAGCGTCTACAATGGAACATTACAGTCATACATTGTATAAAACCTCTGTCACACCAAAATGGCGTCCTTACAGCGTTCCCACAGCGTTTAAAAATTGCAGAACGCCCAGGTGTGCGCTGTGCTAACGCCAGCAACGCTGTGCAAACGCTATGGAAACGCTGTGAACTCGTCTAGAACGCCATGCGGCGGCGTTTATTTTTAGCATGCTCAAAACAAACGCCGCGGCTTGGCGTTTCCACAGCGTGTTAGACAGCAAGCTATGGTAACGCTGTGGGGTCTTCTAGAGCGCCGTGGGCGCGTTGTGGGCGCGCCGCGTGCACGCTGTAAAGACGCCGTGTACATTCTGCATTCGGAGTAGACGTTTGCAATGCATTTTGATAATATAACAACTAATCATCAAATGTATTAAAATATATATTTAGTATTTATTATAATAAATGCAAATTTTTTAAGTTTCATTAAAACTAACAAAACTAACAAAAGCTTGACCTTAGTTTGTATTTTATTTCAATAATAAGGCCACGAAAAGTTGATTGTCTGTTTCTCAGGCACCGCCGTATTCGTTTTTAAACCCCTGCTTCAAATTTTTTATCCAAGAATGGTGCCCATATTTTTTGTCAAATAGTTCTTGCTTCTGATACCGTGGACTCATTTTTAATAGTAGCGCGTATCTGCTACAGGTTCGACTTAACTCAGAATAGTCACGAATAATCAAGGACAGTCACATATAGGCGTTTTTGTGGCAGAAAAATTACTATTCACCTGTTTTTTAGAATTGACAATGAAATATTGTAATATTCTTGTGTTCTGACATATTTGTTAGAAGATCAGTCATTTGCTTTTGTTTTTATGCTTTTTACTTGGGTTTTACTGAAGAAAAAAAACTGAAAATAGTCAAAATATCGCCACAAATATTCGTCTGTTTCTCAACAAGTGCAATAAAATCTTGCTAAATGTCCACATCATTTACATTATTTTCTTATATTTTGTGCATTTTTGTTTGCGGTTTTGTTGAAAATAACCGCAAATATACTGTGAAAAATAAGTTTAGCACGGGTAAATTGTTACAAGCATAAAAGTTTTTTAACAAATGCTCAGAATGAAACAAAATCAATCGATGGTTGACAACTTATAATTTATTTAACAATTGTTCTTGTCGTTGTACAGAACTGATCTGTTATTCTCTGAGATGAAGAGATTACGACGTGAGATTAACGTAATATAGTGGTCTTTATTGGCAGTAGATTTCCGAGGCCGACCAGTAACGGGCGGTCTTTTAACGCTCCTGTTGCGTTGAATTTTGTCAGAAGACGTGAAATTGTACAGCGGCTAACACTAATAATACGCGCCACATGTGTCACGGCCATTCCGGCTTCCAGCATGCCTTAAGCCCGATTACGTTGCTCTAACGTCATGCTGCGGTTCTTTCCCATTTTAGAATTCTACTCATCTAACAATGGACTTTTGATAATTTTTGCAAGCCGATCACATTGCACATATTTTTTAGATTGAATATGTATTAGTATTGAGTAAACTTAACTTCCATACAAAAACCTAACGTCGCACGTGGATAACGTTTTGAAGTAAAATACCGATGAAAATTAAGTCGGAGTATATTCCACGTGGCCTGTCCGTAATGAATAATCAATGATATTTGGATACATGTTTATAGCTTCAGCAAACCAATTGATAATTGATAACAACGCTTAACTACTTACTCAGTATAACGTATTTCAACTCAAATGCAAGTAAAAACAATATACATTATTATATATCTGAAGGTTTTCATAATAGCCATGCACTTTTATGATGTATTTTAAGTCAAATTCAAGTTAGTTTCTGTGTTGAGAAGTGCTGTAAAACCAATTACTGTAGTAATACAAACATAGTTTTTTAATATGTTTAACGTTACAATAATGTAACTGAGTAGACATGTATGAAAATATCATATTTTAATTCAGGTGTTCCACATTGGAGACAGAATCGCTTTGATGAAGGCTATTCCAGTGAAGGGAGAAGGTTGGGGAATAGAGTCCCTCAGAGACAGTCTGATTGTGGGGTTCAAGTCACCAACACCCAGAGTGGAAATCCTCTCAGAAGAGGGAGCTGTATTAGGCACATCCGACATGTCATTCTCAGACCCTCTCTATATACAACTAGACAATTCCTCACACACAACCAGAATCCTTGTATCTGACCGTGTCAATGAGACAGTATACATGCTGGATGATGGTCTACAGCTGCTTCAGGCCTTCCAGTTCCCATCACCTGCTGGTGAACCGTGTGGCCTGGCAGCTGTGGGAGGAGGCCAGGTGCTGGTGAATGACCGGCTTACCTCCACAATCCAGCTGCTGGACCTCACCAGGGGCCGGTGGCAGACACTGCTGGGGGAGGAGGAGGGGCTAGGGGCTCCATTCAGTCTGGTCTACAACAAGGCCATGAGACAGTTGTACGTTGGGTGTTATGATGAAGTCAAAGTGTATACAGTCTCAGAGTAAATGTCTAATGGCAAGTGAAATAGTGACTGTAAGACTTTCATATAACATTAAGATTGTCTGGGAGACTGCAAACCAAAACTTAATTATGATATAAACATGAAAACAGTAACATAAGCAACAACTTTCGTTCGCTGCATGAAACGTGTTGTAGTGTTTTTGTGCAAGTGTCACCATGTCAAAGAAGGTTACCGATATGAGTACAATTCACTTTATTGACTTAAGCAGCAGCAACACTGAAATTTATTTTAATGACCAATAACAAATGAACTGTGAAAATAAGGATTGTCATATTTAGCAAAACAGAATAAAATAGAAGTGACCAAACAATGTGACACTAGCGGTATTCTAAATTTGAGAGGGAGAATCATAATTATTATAAAACAAAAACTTAGTAATACAAGCTTGTTTAACACATGAAAACATGATTGTACAAAAATGAATAGAAAAATAAGATGGCATGAAATTTCTCATTGATGGCAAGGCAGAAATGCTTGTAAAGCTGAAATAAAACGTGAGTTTGACCGAAATTATGAATGCAGGATACACTTTTACACTTTTACCAGACCTCAAGTTGTTCTCTTTGGTTATAAAAACATTCTTTATATGTTCAATAATACAATGTTGGCAGAGGGCAACCCATATCTTTAATCCGGTATTGAACATTAAAGTTCTATGCTCCAAAAAAGACTTCAAGACATTTGGAAACGTGATAGCATGGGAGACACTGAGTGCATAGTGTATAATTTTTATGTAACAGAAACGAATACAAAACATTGTAGTGATACAATACGCACATCACAAATGGCTTAGGCGGTTCTCTGGGCAGATATTGAAAATCTGCTGTTATATATATACTGCGACAATGAAGCTAAATAGTTGATAAAACCCCATATAACTTAATCCTTGTGACAGATGACAAACACAAAGATAGCATCATAAATCTTAAGAAATAATCAAACACGTTAAATGCCTAGTGTTTAAACAAAAATGCATTTAACATGGATTGTGTTGACCCTATACGCTCCTTAAATAGCAGCATCTCACAATGGTATCAGCATAACTCTTGATGTTTGTAAATCATACATGAAAACACACGAAGAACATAAAAAACTATCATATCAGAAAAAAAGCGAAATATTTCTAAGCGGCCGTATTTCTAATGAGTCACACAGAAGTAAGGGTTGCAAAATTCTTTGTGAAAAGGGATAACTATCCGTTGTGTGGATGAAAATGTGGTTGAAGACAATGAGAGGATATATAGGACATAACCACCACTGCAGTAGGACTCCGAAAGAATAATTCTGGTATGATTGCTTTGATTTTCGCTTATCTCAAGTATTTTAAATTTGAGGCAATGCACCTTTTTGTAAATACAATTGATTTTTAACAATGCATTAATTAATTAAATAATGATATTCGCAGAATTAAACATAACATTAATATTTACATGTACACTGCATCCTTTAGACAGTGCAACTGGTGGCAGCTACATCTCAGCATGAAGAAAATTGAAGTGCTGTAGATGAAGACACGGGGTGTCCTCAAGGCGTGTACTGAGGCTTGAAAAGATCGAACCCGCGACCGCCTGCTTGCAAGTCAGGTGCTTTACCAACTGAGATGCCTGGGCCGACAGAACTGCCTAAGGTTCGTTCCTATACATCACAGTGAACTCACCGTGTTGCACGCTGTAGAGCTATTTAAGGTAAGACCTTTGTAATGAATGCACAGAATTGTAGCTAGGTAGAAGTTTCAAAATCTTTATTTTATTGAAACATATGCCATTTACAGACGATCCACCACACCGCTTTCACAGTGTTTTTTTTCATTTTATAAACAAAATTGAATTTTTTCATTCTATTTATATTAAAGGGAGATAATAAGAATAAGGTGTAAAATTACTTCCCTTTAATTTAATTTAAGCGAATAAAGGTAACTTGCCTTTTAAAAAGAATTTTCTGTGGTTGAAAAGTATAAGCATAATATATATCACATTTTAATGAAAAAATCTTGTTTATATTTTGATAAAAAGTACAAATGTGTATCCTTCATAGTCCTTTACAAAGGTATTACCTTAAAGTCTTTTGGTAAGAATATATTTGTATTGACCATAACAACAATATGATTATCATATAAACATATCATTTGCATGTGTAAAAATTGAAATGCTATTTTTTTCTCATGGTCATTATCAAACATGGAATGTTTTAGACAATAAAAGAAATGATTTTCCTAGATTAGTAACTTTTAAATTATAGCAACTACATGTATCATATTAAAAGTGCCTTGTTAATTACATTCAATAGGCTTGGGGCAAGTCATCAGACACGAAACAAAGCGCCTAGATTACAGCACGCGAGTGAAGGCCCGTAAGAACCACAGCCACTATTCGTAAAGACCCCCATCACATTACTGTCAAAACACTAGGATACGTTGTCAAAGGCGATGGAAGCTGACATCACAGTCGAGCTTCACACGAACACTGGAAACGGTGGTATTGTGTATTATATGCTTATCGGTGATATCAGGAAAAATGTTAACCTAAATAGTGAAAAATATTCAGACATCAGTCACATAAAAAGGTTAATTACTCAATGACTGGAAGAATTCTTATAAAACGACACATAGAACTAACAGAAGTAACTGATTTCTGTAAGAATTATTCATATGCTATTCCTAAGAACTGTTGAGGCTCAGAAGATGATATGAAACAGGGTCTTTATATGGTTAAGTGGACAAATACCAACGCAGCCTGTAACACTGAAAAATCTCACCAATGACAAGTGACACTTCAAAACAATAGAGTAATCACAAAATACATATTACCTAAGATAAAATAAGTCTCTAGGCCTCATTAATCACTGGCTTCAAAGTGGAAGAAACTGATGGACAGAACACACTAACTTTATCTGGTCATCAATATAAGGCCATTTCAAGTGAAGGAGGAATAAACAATGTTTCCAGAACAACCAAGACCCAATGTAATATTTGGGCACAACGGTGACACTTTGACTTTTCCATACTATGTATACATTATTCTGCAGAAATTAGCAACTCATCTAGACACACTTACTTCTCACGAGTTTGGTTAGGTTGACGTGCTCCCTCTCTACAAACAGTTTACAAAATTGTATGCAATGGGTCACCTAAAGCACTTTCACGGACATACACCACTTGTTGACTTTTGTAAAAACTGATGCATGCATTTGTAAAGATCTATTTAGGACCATCTATCTAATAGAGCTTTTTAATAGAAATAATTATTACGAAACGCTCTGCAACAAACGCATTGAAGATTAGGTTCACCCTCCCCCTATCACAATTTCCACCCCCCCCCCCAATGGTATAGGATCTTACTTTCGAGTGCATTTGACAATTTTAATGAAATCATTCTTCGCACGTTACAAGCAATATTTTTTTTAACTACACAGTTTCTCTCAGACTCAAAAGAAACCTAAATAAAGAATGTCCATTGAACGCATTTACAAGTACGTACAAACATGTGTCTCAAAATCCAAGTCCAAAATTATAGAAGACTCCATTGTGCAAGGACTGCACATTTGAAATGTTAAATACAATGTTGATATAGACGTCAACCCAGTCAAGAAAATGACAAACATTTGTAGCAAATTAGAGTCAACATCAATGGACAAATATAAGTCCGTGGTAATATACGCTGGGGGTGACGTATGTCTCTGAAAGTGTATGTGTGTACTGTTTGCCCAAGCCAAAAAAACATTGTTATTTCCATTAATGAAAATCATTAGGCAAACATGCACGAAAACCAGAGTAGTCATTTTCGACAAACACTGAATTTGTATATTAGTACGGCAAGCAGTACATCACTGCTTTCTTTGCCATAGGATTCAGTTAAGTGATGTTGGCCAGATAAGTTGCATTGAACGTTCAGTCAGAATAATACACAAGTTCTCTGTTTCTCTGCAAAAGTGCATTTCCGTCGATTATGTCAACAGAAATGACTTACTACACCAACCTAAAGAATTGCTCCGAATGCCGGCAATTATATCAGATCTTCCAGAAAAATGGCCGTCGAAGAGTTATAACGGTCTCTTTGTTTGCTGAAGCTATGAACCGCAGGCAACCCGTGCAGCACTGTTGTCCCACATTCCAGAAACGTAAATTTGACAACTACTGGAATGTCGCCCGACACTGATGGCGTCATGGTCAAATCCCTCAAAAATCGATCAGGGTCGTGACGTTTCTTGGGGCTGTGGTCAGCGCCAGCAGCAACACTAAAGCCTTCTGCCCGCCTACCGACCCCTGGAGAGTTTCGTATCCATGGACTGTGTCTGCAACAGCACTTCAGAACACAAACTGCTAGCAACCCTAGAGACGACTCGTTGACCAGCTCTAGGTCCTCGCTACCAGCAGTATTGAGATGCCCCACCACCTGGTTTCACCAATGATGTTCCCTGGCCGGCGACGACCTCCGCATAAAAAACTCCCCACCCACTAGCAATTGAATTCCATCTAAGTGGATGCCACGGTGTTTCTGTTCAGACATAAAGCTTGAATGCAAATAATTTCAGCTATAGCAATTACTGGCTCAAAACAAAATGTTAATAGCCGCGTGTAGCATGGTGAGCTAGTGTGGTCAGTGGTTGTCCGTCGTGGTCGTGCGTCGTCCGTCAACACACTCTAGATACCACATTTGTGATACGATTTTTATGAAACTTGGTCAAAATGTTTGTTCTGACAATATCTAGGCCAAATTTGAATATGGGCCATGTCTGGTCAAAAACTAGGTCACCAGGTCGAATCTTAGGAAATTCTTGTTTACACTCTAGAGGCCAGATTGTCGACCCAATTTTGATGAAACTTGATCAGAATGTTTTTCGTAGCAATATTTAGACAACATTTGAATATAGGTCATGTTAGATTAACAAGTAGGTCACCAGGTCAAATCTTACAAAATTCTTGTTTACACTCTAGAGGCCACATTTGTGACCGGATGTTTATGAAACTTAGTCAGAATATTTGTTTTGACAACATCTAGGCCAAGTTCGAATATGTGTCATGTCAGGTCTAAAACGAGGTCACAGGACAAATCTTAAGAAATTCTTGTTTACACTGTAGAGGCCACATTTGCCACCCTTTGTTGATGAAACTTGATCAGAATGTTTGTCTTGACAATATCTAGGCCAAGTTCGAATGTGGGTCATGTCAGGTCAAAAACTAGGTCCCTAGATAAAATCTTAGGAAATAATTGTTTACACTCTAGAGGCCAGATTGGCGACTAGATTTTGATGAAACTTGATCAGATGGTTTGTCTTAGCAATATCTAGGCCAAGTTTGAATATGGGTTTTCTTGGATTAACAAGTAGGTCACCAGGTCAAATCTTAGAAAATTCTTGCTTACACTTTCGAGGCCACATTTGTGACCAGATTTTTATGAATGTTTGAATGTTTTATGAATTTTCACAGAATGTTTGTTTTGATAATATCTAGGCTCAGTTCGAATATGGGCCATGTCGGGTCAAAACTAGGTCACCAGGACAAATCTTAGGAAATTCTTGTTTACACTCCATAGGCCACATTTGTGAACCGTTTGTCTTGACATTATCTAGGCCAAGTTTGAATATGGGTCATGTTGGGTTTAAAAGTAGGTCACCTTAGAAAATTCTTGATTTTACTCTAGAGGTCACATTTTTGACCCAATTTTGATGAAACTTGGTCAGAATGTTTGTCTTGACAGTATCTATGCCAGATTTGAATAAGGGTAATGTTGGGTCAAAAGGTAGGTCACCAGGTCAAATCTGAGTAGATTCGTGTTTACACTCTAGAGACCACAGTTGTGACCAGATTTTAATGAATCTTGATCAGAATGCTTGTCTTAGCAACATCTAGGTTAAGTTCAAAAATGGGTCATGTTGGATTAAAAACTAGGTCACCAGATCAATATCTAGACCAACTTTGAATATGAGTCATGAAGGGTAAACAAACTAAGTTAAATCTTAGACAATAATTGTGTATACTAGTAAAGCTAAGGCCTTCAAGTTTGGACCACTTGGACAACTTAATTTGTGGAATAGAACTTTGACATTTGATAACATTAAACTTGACCCTTTGACCTACTTTTACATTTTAAAACTATAGCCTTCAGATTTAGACCTCCCAGGTGTCGCCTGTTGTACATAAAGCAATGAAAAAAGGAAACTCTTAAATATCTTCTGTCTCAGGTGAGCGTTCCATGGCCCTCTGGGCCCTCTTGTTACTTTTAAAGGACTCATTAGGGTGTTCTTTATTTTTAAACGACACTAGTTATGCTTGTTTTGATATCATTTGTTCTTATTTTATGTTTAAATTGTAAATATGTTTGTAGTGATATGGTTTTAAACACAGAGGTCGCTATTTGCTTTTCGGCAGTTAATGACTGCATTGTAAGCACAATGTGCACAAGTTCTTTACTCAAGGGGGATGAACAAGAAAAATCACGTGACCGCAATTACAAACGTACACGGGGTTTTCAAGGCAGAATTGCCGGCAACAAGGTAATGTTTTGACGATTTCTGTAGAAAAACATTTTTGTATTGAAATAATTTATAGCCTATGGAAGATCTCGCACTTTCAGCTTTTTATCGGTGTATAACATGCTAACAGATGTTTTGTAGTTTCTTAGAACATTCAAACACAAATTTCGAAGCGAGAAACGAAAGTAGGTCATGTGTTGTGAAATATGTGAAAAACCTTTATAACTACAAAAATATCTTTGTATACATTATTTGAGATAGTATTTATGTTAAATAATGACGAGAGTATAGTTTTAACATCATTTTAAAGAAAATTGAAATTTCAGGATAAATCAGCTGTTTGGCAAACGTACACACTCCAAATATTGGCAAACGCACACACTTTTGGGCAAACGTTCACACTTCATAATGACTTCTAAAAGTTAAAACTGTGCTTCTTATGGTTATTTTAAAAACTGATACACTAGCATTGTTACTTCAAAAGGACAAATTCCATCTTATTATTGCAGTTGTAAACCGCTTGGATAACACTCAAATACTATTTTTCTATTATAGATTAATCGAATTATCTGCCGTTATTGTCGGGATGACTTTCATAATAGTTCCAACCGCCGCCAACACGAAGCAAACAACATACAGTACCAGCGACCTTCACTTCCGGTGACTTTTTAGTTTAAACAATATTTATTTCAGACAATACACATTTATTAACATCAAAAAGTTAGTACAAATAAGATACTTTATATTTATGAGATCTATATTTTGAAAATAAATGAATGATTTAAACAAAATTATAAGAGTAAACATTCTGCCAATCAAATGCATGTTGAAATAAAGGTATCAGAATTGTGAAGAACGCTCATGAGCGTGTACATATTCTCTCTTCGGTGACAACTTGTTACATCAATGTTGTCAATTATACATATTTCAGTGACAAAAATATGTTTGTATATATTAAATTTTGTTTCTCCTTTTCTGTGACAAGGATGCAAAATGCACAATATTGTTTAAAAAATGAATGCGTTTTAATAACAAGTAGACAATGTAGTAGGAATTATTTTCTTATACATTTATTAAGCCCATAAACTTTCTTTATGGTCGCAATTGCTTGCTTTGTTTAGGAGTCCATAAAATACAATATTAATTTTCTTCTTTCAGGTGCGAAGTCCATGATGGAACAGAAACGCTTGTTTGTACAGACTGTAGAAAGGTTTATGCTACAAAAGCAGACCAAACAAAGACACATTAATAGCAACCGAAAATAGATAATTAATGGCAGGTCCATATATTGTCTGTGATTTGAAAATAGTCATATTTTTTATGTAGTTTTATTGCACTCACAGGTATTTAACAAGACAAAACATGTCTTCATAACATTTTTGTTAAGCGTGCAAGTACTATATATTGACTAAATACCTGAATGATGATTCTTTTTACAACATTTTTTTCTTATTCAAACATACACTTAAGGATCTATTTTTATAAAATGTATACGATCTTTATTTTATGAATGTCTTTTTGTCATTACTTTTCATGTTGCCTGTTTTGTTTTGCTGGATGCGATTAATTGATCATGGCAGTGGCAATAGACATGATGTAATATATTTATTTAACGCGCCTAAAACGTTTTTCTAAAATAAACTGT
>Ga0224511_10002881_pt1 | contig 11977 bp, 12 predicted proteins | sample SF_May12_sed_USG_2_FD_169988 | JGI IMG/M metagenome (GOLD analysis project Ga0224511, IMG submission 169988) | Sediment microbial communities from San Francisco Bay, California, United States - SF_May12_sed_USGS_8_1 | ecosystem: Environmental > Aquatic > Marine > Sediment | place: USA... | reverse complement strand
TCCAGAATTGGATGAAATTAGCGGTTATATAGTAGGGTTTTTTCAATCGGGCGCATGGCCATCCTTTTTGGCTGATCTCCTAAGGCCTGAGGCAGCCTGTTTTAGTAATAGGAGATAGAAATTATCTGAAGCGTTCATTCTCAGTAGGCGCTCAGCATGACTGGGACCTCAACCAAAGATCTTACAAGCTTGAGCCAAATGCTCTTGCCTTTGCTATATCTGGCTATTCCCATACGGGTTATGGTATTCCAAACCCAGACTAGTATCAACTTGTAAAGTTTTCAATATCCATATCTGTGTCCATAATACGTAACAAAGCGCAATCAACTGATACTACGAAAGTAACTATCTGCAATGATTTATTGAGGCCGGCAGAGACACAATGGGGCTTACCTACGATCAGCAATATTTGAATTGGGACTGACAAAGATTTTTTTCAACAACTAAATGGTATAGTTTTCGAGTATTAACTCGGAAAAATATGCAACTGTTGAAAAAATCTTTTTTAATGACTAGTTTATTATCAGCTGATGCATAGACCTAACATGATTTTTCAATACTAGGATGTGAGAATGATGACGGTCAATGTCTTATAGAGAATGTCAGTTTATCCGAAGAAGGTTACCATTTCAGTTGTGTGGTGTTTGTATTAATCTGGCATAGTGAGAATCCCTCCCTCCATTTCTGGGCTTGATGGTGCCCGTCCAATGATGTACGGCAGTAACCATCCGTTTGATTTGATGGGCCAATTGACACTGTCCACCCTGATTTTAGCCACACAGTGAGCCCGGCTCAATCCAGTTGCGCTCCCATCTGGCCTGCGCCGTATACCTCGTATACGCCGAGTCTGTAAGAGAGTTCGTTCTGTTTTCGCTTAGCACGGCTTTGCGTTTTCATAACTTTCACAGCTTCAAAATATCCCTCATTTAGTCTTCGTACCCAATCGTGGTGGAGATTTGTGAACATAATGTAGAGTGTATATTATAAGTATATTTAGGGGTCAAAGTCATTTAGCAACCGTTTACTTCCATGACGTCAGGGAGTTTTCTTATGCACCAAAACCTAATCTAATGAACGGTGTCCTTGTATGGTCTAAACTCTGTGGGATGCTATAGAACTACAGGGTCTGCATCTGATATCCCAAACAGATTTTCTTCTGTCTTGAGTTCGAGGGTCACAAATCACATGCTGTATAGTCAGAACTAGGACATACACTCAGTGAATAGCTGTAGAGAATGTTAAGGCATTGCACTGCACACAAAGCAAGTATATTTATAATCGCATTGCGCATTTGGGGCCACACAACATAATTATAGACTATTGCTGAACCCATACAATTAGATTTTTCAGTTGTATTATGGGAAGACAGACATATGAAGTTCATCAGGTTGCCAACAAGCCATACAGCATACACTATACCAGGTTTAGGAGCTAAGAAATGTCTGATATGATGAAAGTAGTTTAGCCTCACAGATCATGGCATACCGGGTGAGGAAGAAAAACTGTGACAAACAAGGCCAATTTACTTTTTTAATATATTAGATAGGCTTTCGATTGTATTTTCATTACTTTAGTATATCTACATACTAGCTGAACTACCACGCAATGCAAGTACATTTGCAATTGAACAATATCACGCAGTTTGTATAAGGTCGTTCGGAGAAAATACCTTGTATACCGTTGCATAATTAGAAATTGACAGATACGGTCTCTGATAGAATTTAGAACAAACCAATAAAACCCACTTGCTATTTTAAAAAGATGAGGATGTGGTGTTCCGCATGAACACGCTGGAAATTGCATAAATATGTTTACTGGAAAAGGGTTTTTTGTGAAACATTTATCTGACGTTTGGGCTTACTAACTACATCTTCCAGTTAGATGTTTCAATGCATCAAAATCAAAACATGGACACCACTCCTATTCCCCGAAACGATTAACAAAAATCAATCAGACAGGTGTTAATGAAATTTCATGACATGACGTACATTTTTTATGAAAAAGCACCTTCACAGCTGTCTAACCACATTCATTTTATTTTTTAGAAGCAGATATGACTTTGAGTCTTGTTTATATGTCTACACTTCTTGGCTGGGTCATAGGCTCCCGAATCCTCGTCTACCCTGTAGGACATTGCTACAACTCCCTGCTTTTGGATATGGAGAAGTTATCTTTTTTCCTCACTACACAGGGGCACAATGTCACAATGATTATCAACAACGAGTATAATGGCACTAAGAGTGACATAGACATGAGTCTTGTGTCCAATGTTCAGTTCCCCGCTCCTACAGGCACGCCTACTATGTGTGATATGGAGAAACTTCTTGCCAGGGCGGAAGCCTCTATGTATGATATTGTTGATATATGGATGAGCTCAACTCTTAGCTACTGTGATGCTCTGCTATCATCTAATATTCTCCCAAAATTGAAGGCTGAAAATTACAACTTACTGATCTTTGACCAGACTGATTGGTGTTCAGCGATTATCGCTGATTATCTTAAAATTCCCTTCATTCGGTTCGCCAGCGTAAACACGGCATTCACGGCTGATGAATTATGGAGATACATGCATGTTCCTGCAATCTTTGTTCCGTATGGTTATCACATGACCACAGTGGAGCGAGCTATAAACTCTTTGGCTCATCTTGGCGCATATTTCTCTCGAAATATTGTTCTCAGACCCATGCAGCAACTGAAGACAGACTATAAGATTAGTCCTTCTACTCATCTTACGGACGTATATGACCGATCGGCAGCCATCTTTTTAAATAGTGATCCTTTGGTGGACTATCCCAGACCCACATTTTCTCATGAGATATCAGTTGGTTTTCTGTTCGCTGGAATAAGTTCAAAAAATGTGCCACAGAAATTCACAGATTTTATTGGGGACAACAATGACATTGTATTGGTATGTTTCGGTACCCAAGTATCCCATGGATGGGATGACGCTTTTGATAAAACCATCTTATCATTGCCCTATAAGGTCATATGGAGAAATGGTGCGGCGAGCAATCTGACCAATGAGTCTTCAAATATTCTTATTCAAAATTGGATACCTCAGCCAGCCTTACTGGCTAGTGGAAGAGTGAGACTACTGATTACACACGGCGGGGTGGCTAGTACCATGGAGGCTATATATAATGGTGTTCCTATGATTATCATACCAATGCAAGCTGAACAAGTTGCCCAAGCCACTAAAATCTCTAACCATCTCAAGGTGGCACGGACATTCGACATCACAAAGATGAAAGATCAGTCTCTTAGTGAAATGATTCATTCTATGATGGGCGAGACAGAGGAAAGAATCAAAATCCGTAAGCTGTCATTTCAAGCTCGCAATCAAATCGACAGCACCAAGGACACCATCCTTCGTTGGATTAACACTGTGACAAGTGATTGGTACGAGGCGCCAAACTACTCGCAGGATGTGTATAGATGGTTTGGTGTTGATATACTTTTATCTTCAGTATTGTCATTATTCATTATTTTTGTATTTTTAATTCATATATCATTAAGAATTAACCGCTACATACTTACTCGCCTAAAGTTCTTTTTGTTCATCCAAAACTGAATCTTATATTTTAAGTTTTAACCAAGGCCAGTAGCTTTTTTCTTACATATCTTACACATATAGAAAGATATTATAGGGCAGTTTGTACCATAATCCAGTTTTGTATTCCTATTTTACAAGTCAACATCTATGCCCATCACACAGTGAATAAAACTCCAGCTAACTGCATTGATCATGGTCAACGGTCACTAATAGTACACCTCAATCATGCATCCGAGCAACAACCATATCACAAGAGAAACCCAATAATTTATCATGCTAGTTCTAGGATGTGAATGACCGAGTCTACTAATCCGTAGTGTCTTCACTGCACACCGACATAGACAGAGGAACATCACTGATATCCGACGTTTTAAAGCGCAAACAGAGATTTATTTCATAAAATATGTATTTCTCCATTTCCATTCTATACATAAGCATTAAAGCGCAGAGGGCATGATCTTACGAAGAGGGGAAAATGGTGGGGGTTAAGCCCATGTATTCGGATTATCTATGGCAACGAACCCATAATTTGAAGCGTAGGAAATTCTGTGACGTCACAGATTGGCACCGAGCATGACGGGAATATTGCACAATACGTATAAGCGTGAGCTCACTCAATCAGGTGATGGCATGCATTTGATTCTCTTGTACGCTTCCTTCTCCAGTTCCTCTCGGTGATCAGGATGGGATATGCGTATGAGCTCATACGCTCGCTGACGTATGTTCTTGCCAAACAAATAAGCGATGCCGTATTCTGTTACTAAGTAATGCACGTGAGCTCGGGTGGTGACAACACCAGCACCTGTGAAATAGCATTTTAATAATTATTGGCAAAACTGGAGAAAATCATGAAATGAGGTACACAAATCACGTTTAACTTCAATGAGTGTGTATCGGAGATGTGCTTCATACCCTCCGAAGACTGAACTCTGTGCGTAACATACCTTGTTTTATGGTTGAAACTATCCTTGGCTTTCCGCTTTTTGTAACACTTGGCATCGCTAGAATAGGCTTGCCCTTACCATCTTGGCTAAGTGCAGCACCTCTTAGAAAGTCTATCTGACCACCTACGCCTAAAAAGCCAAAACTACTGATCTGGGAGAGGATAATGCTTACATAAAAACCTTATCGAAAACAGAAGAGCATTTAGTGTTAAAAGTTGCGAACTGAGGACTACATTGTAAGCTTGAAAAAATAATATAAACTCTAAAGTTAAGGTTTATAAGATGTAAGAAAAAAAGAATTCAACCCATTAAGTTATTCGAAAGAAACCACATTTGATCACTGAAAGGTGGTGAAACAGGTTGTTTCAGTCTAAGGCTTTTGTTTGATTTTGATTGTCGAGTAGGCTATGCAACTTACCAGAATAAAAAACCTCCCCGATTGAATCCGCGACCACCTGACCAGTCAGATCAACTTCAATGCAGGAGTTAATGGCAGTTACTTTAGGGTTCTTTGAGATAATAGCGGCATTGTTGACATAGGAGTTGTCACACATTTCTAAAACAAAGGACACATGGACAGGTCGGAGTGGGCAATTCCAAACAATTATAAATTGGTCAGGGGCATCAAGTTAGTGGATATTAACTGACCCGAGAGTATGAACATTCCGACCAATGGACAATTCAACATGACAGTTTGTACTTCTACAATGCCTGGTGTGGCTCCTTTTGAAGAAAAAGTATCAATGGTGCCATTTCTGCTTCGCTCAATTTACACATTTGGCGTAAAAGGACAAACCAAAAAAATCAAAAGCATTGAAATACTCACCAACACCGGGGTTATTATCCAAAAATTCGTATAGCCGGCGTGTACCAAGACAAAAGCTGCCCACTATTTTTCCTGGTTTGATGATTTTCAAAGCATTAGTGATGACCCCACTTTCACAAAGGTCAACCAGTCCATCCGAGAACATCTCGGTATGAATTCCAAGGTCTTTGTGATTTTGCAGATGTCGCTGCAGCACTGATGGAATATTTCCAATACCTGTAACATGAGTGATAAAAGTGAGTGGACGATACCGAGGGGAATGAACATGGATACAAGTTGTAGTTAAACATGTACACGCATGGGCACCACAGGGGAAAGGAGACGAGGTGAGATGGAGATAATCCTTATAGTACTGGATATGGTGGGTTCAAATACATGGAATCAGGTAGTTGTTGAAACAGTGTTTAAAACAGCGATTTTGAGACGAGCCAGAGTTATATGGCCTACTGAGACTACAACCACCATACATCATGAGTATGGTGTAACCTACATATCCAACTAAATTATATCAGTAGATTTATTTTTATACTACGTACGGACAAGCCATACGTATCACTCAGGCTTTTACTAAGCCAGAGTCAAGCCACCCTGAGCCAGTGAAAGACTGCAACAACAGAAGAAGCATCACCCTGCTACATTGGGATGCCATTTGAACTACAGGACTTGGGCAAAAGAAGTGGTGAACGAATCATTATAGGCCTATTCACGTGATGCCGGTCAGTCGAAATTTAAAAATTTCAGTCGCAATCATGCAAATATTTGGTCACAGTCAGAAAATGCAATGAAATCGGAAGGAATTTCAGTCGTGTCAGAGTCGCTCTCTCTCATATGAACTCAATGCTTAGAGCCGAATGATCGTTCGCAATAAGTTATTCCAACGCAAAAACCCAATCTCCTTGTGGCCTTGACATATCGATAACCTTGATACTGCCTAAACTAGCATATCATGCACGAAATTCGGTTCGTGTGATCCACATCACTTTCCGTCGCAGGGTTCAGAGATGGTTTTTTAAATAAAACTATTCAGTCCCATTTTTAGCAGGTAAGCAAAAATGTGACCGAAATTGGGTTCAGTCGCACGAAAACACGATCACAAGAGTGCACCCATGATATAAACTGTGGCAATCAGAGTGTAAACCAGGAGAGCGTGAATCCGAATTACCCATCTGCAATGTAGCTCCATCTTCCACCAAGCTGTCAGCGATAGTTTGACCAATCTTAGTCTCGATAGCGGTAGGCTGATGGAAGGGTGTTTCAGGAAGAGACCGGTTTGTGTGACACATAGCGTCCAGATGACTCTTGTGGATTAAGCCATCTCCAAATGTACGCGGCATGTTTGGGTTGACAAGACCTGAGTAATAAAGATAATACAGTAAATTGGTGCCCATTATATCACCCTAATAAGTCAGGAATCCGTAGATGAGCTGGGGTGCCAGGGTACAAGTAGGTTTCGTAGGTTTTAGTGCACATATGGAGGGAAAAGAATGTGATGACATGGAGGTTGGCATCCAAAAATATGGTAGCAGCTGCAGTGAAGCCTATTAGAGGTTACTAGGGCATTTTTGACTTCATACATCCTACTCTCTGGACACAAAACATGCAATTTGGACGACATCAACAAAATTTGCATATGTGACCTGCAGATGTGGCCTTATGGGCAGTGACTATTGGCCGTTTCTCACATTTCTATGTGTTCACAGATTTGTTGCTCAGCAGTGTAATAGCTGTAGGAATTAGGAGGCACATGAATGCCCAGAAAGGATCCCTGGTCAAACTGTTTACTGGACTCTGTGTCGATGGCTGATTTACAAGAATGTAAAACGACCTGCTGGTCTTATCTCAACATCTGTGTGAAATGAAATTTTCCGATCAAATCAAAATACAGCGCCACCAAGTGAGGAATTAAACCTGGAATTGGGGATATGCAGTGAGATGCGTAAATGTTCACACTGTCGCAAGCTGAAATCAAAACGACTCACCAATTATATACTCCGCATTTTGAACAGCGGCCCTCGTACAGTCTATTGAGCCCCCCAGTGAACAGAACCCATGCTCATCGGGTGGAGCGACTTGAATCATTGCTACATCAAGGTTGATGATCTTTCGGCGGAAAAGAAGTGGGATATCGCTCAGATTTATGGGCATGTAGTCGGCCCTGCCTGAAAAACATAAAAACTATGTTCAAGCGTAGATAATTCTGGTACACTGACAGCATTGCACTGCCCAACAATGCACAGAATATACATAGGTATTCCAACTACCAAACGACACCATACAACATGGAGACTGGACATTTCTTACACTCCTTAAAATAGTTCAGTTACTAACTAGAGATTATGTTGACCAATATGACACAAGTACAAGAGGTAAAACCTTGGCTGTGTTTTTCAGTTGAAAGATTCGATTCTTGTTGAATATGAAATCAAATTGCCGCATACGTTGAATTTTGCATTACCGGAAGAAATGTAGCTTGACCAACATTACCAAATGCTGACTAATTGAGCATATTTTTCGATTTCCATTGTATTTCTTCTCGAATACTTGGACATTCTATTTAACAGACCGTCTAAGCCTGAGGCTTGTTGGAGTGATAGGAGCTACGAACTATATGAGGAGCGCAATCTCACGGTTGGCGCCCAGAATGAGTAGGACTTGGATTTGAACCCGGGATCTCCCGACATTGAGCCAAGTGCTATTTAGCCCACTGTTCATGAATATGAACTGGAAATTGATGCTTTTCAGTTTGTATTTTATATCTCGTTGCAATAGATAAGGCAGAGGCTTCATTACTGCCATGCCCGTTATCGCTAGTAGAATTACCTAGAACTCATGTTATCATGGTTTCGACTTCACCGAGTCAGACTAAATCTGGAGATAAAGGTTAGGGTGGTAAACAACGGAAGGGTCGTTATCGGTCATGCATGACCTAGGTGAGTAAATTCCAGAATACCAATATAACCAGAAAACGGTGCCAATTGCACAGACTTGCCTGCATTAACAGCGCCTCTACAGTTTTGTCCAATGAAGAGATTATTACTTCGGAAGATACCTGAAATAAATATCCATGCGTATTGACTCGGCTCAAACCCTTGGTGGAGGGTTAAGCGATCTTCAACCGCCCAGCTTCTATTCCCTTAATAGTAATTTAGCGGGCAACAAAATGGTTTCGTGAGGCTGCAATCAGAGCTGCAATCATGAATGGATTATGGTTTCAACCCTCCACTTTTCAGGGGCAAGGTTGAATAAGGTTATAATGCCACATTTTAATAGATAGAAATCCAATGTTCAATCACCACTAGATACGCAATGAATTCGCTCCATTGGGTGTTAAAACTATGGGATATGTTTTTCGATGGTAGAGAATAGCCTGCTAATCTAAGTGGCTAAAAGTGAGTTGGAGGTTTGAGACTACTTAGCTTGAGGCAATGTTTCATAATTTCACACCTTCATATTCAGGGTTGTTCCACTCAGCCTCTCCCTCGACTAGAATATGTATCAGCTCGATGTCTCTTAACATAGCCTGCTTTCCATGTCTCATTAAAGCCTCCAGAAGATCAAATGGCGTTGACGAAGTTCCATGCACAAAGACTTTATAGCCTACATTAAACATTGGACATGATAGCAATAAAAACCGTTGAGCAGGGGGGACTGGAGTAGATGAGTTAAATGCAAAACTTATTTGGGATATAAAATACCACATGCGAAATATGCACCAGCTGAGACATTCTGAAGGTACACCGTATGGTTACCTGATTTGATGATGGTCACTGCCTCGTCTACGGACATTTCAGATGGCTCTTTATTTGGTATAGGGTGAAATGGTTCTTGAGTGTAGAAATGGAACCGACGCCTATCGAAGACACTCGGTGCTTTTGCAAGTGTACCTCCTCTGCCGCTATTAGGACTAAGAGAACCGAAGGGGCGCCCATAACGCACGACTGTCGGTAGATCATAATTCAGAATATTCAGTGGCATAGTCGCCGGTTGGGGCTTAAACAAACTCGCAGCTGGTGTGCAGATTCGTCTCATATTCTGTTTCCACATCGTCGTATTTCGCTAGTTAAGTAGTTGTGAGCTTGTCTTAACTTAACGCGGTTAAAGTAGATTACGTGCTACTTTGACTTTGGCTAGTTTCGTTATCTTTGCGTGAGACACCCGCGCTTTCAGTTTCATTGCGTTAGAGTTGAGACAAGAAACAGCGTGTAATGTACTGACTAGCCGTGCTTAGAGTAAGGTTAGTCACGAGTCTTAGTCAGGGAGTGTAGACTGTAAGTGTAATGTACTTCGTTGACTTGAGTCGAGAGTTGAGTGCTGGATAGAACTAGAAGTAGAAGCTAGAACTAGAAGTCATACGGCTGATACGCACGTTGCAGTCGCGATTCCAGGTCAGGCTGACCAGCAGTGAGGCGGCATGATGAGGTTAACGCAGTGCACGTATGTATTTGCACCTGGTCGAAGTGCGGTGGTGCGGAGTGTGGTCCAGGTACGGAAACAATGCGATAAATACTGGTGCGGTGCGATCGGCGCCCTTTGGGTAGGTTTCCAGTCTGTAGTTAGTTTGACCTATCTAACTACTAAACCAATGGAAGAAATGCCGTCTGTGACGTTGAGGGCGCCAACCCAGTCACGTGAGGCACTTCGGACGTTTCACCATTTGTCTAACGACTTGTTCTTTTCGCGTGCTTTCATCTTTCAATCCCAACAACATCTGGCGTGAGTTCTCAATTTTCTAACTTTTACAACGCGCGTTAGACAGAAGTAACTGAAGGAACCATATAGGCGCACTAACAACGGCGTTTTAAGCGCAGTCTCAAGTCACAGTGATGAAGTGAATCGCTCATTCAGTCAGTGACTGAGGTGAGTGACTGTGAGTCACGGTGACACTGACAGTGAGAGTGACCGTGAGTCACGTTAGTGATTGAGGTGAGTGACTCCAGTGACTGACGTGAATGAGTCCGTGAGTGACACTCACACTGACAGTGACAGAGTGAGCCACTGTGACTGTGAGTATAAACTCATGAATGATGAAGTTGATGAACTGAATGCCGGTCAGTGTTAGTGTATCGGCGAGTTCAGTTAGAAACAAACTGAAACTGGATGATGAGTCACGTTCTACCGTCTACGAGTAAGATTATACTGACGTGAATCATTCGCCTGTCTGCTCAAAATGAACTTAAAGTTGTTAAAAATTAGTAGTTGCTAAGTTATTCACAGGTCAGTAAATTACTCACTTAGTTAGTCTAGACCGGACGTCCGCGTCGGACCGGACGCAGTTTGCGTCTGATTTGGTGTCAGACCTTAGATCCCGGATTACTTTGGAGTCAATCAATGGTGTCGAACCTGTGTTTCCAGAAACGACAACCTTTCTTTGCTCATAACTTCAAAAGAAGATCAACTCGCTACTCGATTCTTTCACTACAAGTTGTCTCTCTGTCCAGTGCAACTTCGTGCTGTTAGTCGATTGACTACTGTTGCGAAATCAAACACATTTATCTTTCCAATGATCCTAGTGTGAGACCGGAAACAAGTGAATGTTGCTAGGTACTCCGTGGAAGACCATTTGATTGGTTGATGAGTCAGACGTCGTACTCATTTGGGAGACAAACGGCCGGACGTCCGAGAGCGTACGAGGTCATTCGTCCAAGGCCTTTTCACTCTATTTCTGGGGGGGGTCACACGCCCGTCTCGAGCGTCTGTCCGTCTCGAGCGTCCGTCCGAGGCGGACTGGATGTCTGATGAGGTGAAAAAGGACCTTAAGTGTTTTGACGCAGTGGCCCGCTGGCCGCTAACTTCTCTACTGACGTGACTGAGTACTGACGGATTGTCTTTGTGATTCGGTTGGTGGTCCCTTGACAGCAAATTCAATCCGTCTCAAACTAGTGTAGTAGTGGTGGTATTAACTTACTCGTTAAGTTAGATACCCACTAACCCTGGTACTCACTCACCCAAATTGCTGGCATTGACTCCGTATTTTAACAACCATGAACACAAATGGCGTAAAATGAATTACGAAATCACTGGTAGTAACTCAGGACATTTGTTCTGTCATGTGGTGATTGGATTTTTCTGTTATTCCGATTAGGCTACTGTTACTGTGAGTGCCACTTCCACTAAAGGTGCATTCAGACTAGACGGATTATCTGGTCGGTAGGGCTTACCGATCAAATTGTTCATCTGTAGCCCATCGGTAAGGGCCAATCGGTAGGATTTGAGCTATTTGGCGATCAGTCAAAACCTGCCGATGATTCGTAAAGTTCTAGCCAATAAAAATCAAACAAATGCAATGACCAATAATCTGCGACTTGACAAGAACTAATCATCGCACACCTTTTATCTTGCTTCGTTTCCAGTGCGTCGTAACAAAGAACAGTCCTAGTAACTTAGAGACGTCATACCGGAACCACGGTACTCCGCACAAATGACCTATCGCGATCCTATTGGTCAAATGTGGTGAATATTTTTTGCGTGTTGTATCTCTCTTCTTTACTGCATGCATGTCCCTACCCCACGCAGGGCCTGACTCAATGCTCTTCCACATGTTTAACAGTCTTGATCTTTCACTGCTCTAACCCAACACTGACCAACAATCAGGACATTGCATCGGCTAGTTTTCTACTGAGAATCAGTAAGCCATAACGAACGGATAATCGGTCT
>Ga0224511_10002880_pt1 | contig 11977 bp, 2 predicted proteins | sample SF_May12_sed_USG_2_FD_169988 | JGI IMG/M metagenome (GOLD analysis project Ga0224511, IMG submission 169988) | Sediment microbial communities from San Francisco Bay, California, United States - SF_May12_sed_USGS_8_1 | ecosystem: Environmental > Aquatic > Marine > Sediment | place: USA... | reverse complement strand
TACACGGTTACCATCTCCCAGATTGCACTTCGATGATAATTCGATTTGTGTTAAGAACATTCGCTGGATGTATTAATATCATTTTAATATAGAAATATAACAAACGTCTGGTAAACAAGAGGCGCATAATTAATTATGATTGAAAATTGTGATAACGACATTGTCATGCACTTTCCATAAGTGTTTACATTTCGCAACGTTTTCCAGTGAAATATTTTTTCCTGATTTATAACATGGTTTTGTTATACTGTTCCAAAACGAATATTACTATACCCTATTTGAATAGGTTAATGTTTGCGGTCTGTTCAATTACGTGAAGCAAACAAAACAGCCCCAGACGCCTGACAACATTTATTTGCATGCCTTATTTGTGAAGCTTTTATACATTTAACTGGCATTGGGCTTTGATATATAAAACACAATCTGGGTTGAAATGTACGCTTGCCTTAAGATTCTGCGTTTTTTTGCAGTTAAATATATTATTTTAACTCATGTACATTCAATATTATTGCTTGTTTTTAACATCAACAGGTGAATATTACAAGTGTACATGATTGATATGTATAAATGAATATGCCCCTTAATGTAAGTATAAACGAATGTGGCTGATTCACATCGAGTTTGCTATTTGTGTTATTTATCAGTTCAGTTATCAGTAATCAATTTTGGCAACGTTTTTCTTCTTATTTTTTTATATTATCAGTTATTATGGTTCTCAGAGACATTTCGAATTTGCATAAAATAAAGTACATTTTCGCACATGACCGTTTAATATATTTTATTAGATGTACTTTAGAGACTTTTATATGTCCAAAGTATGACACTGAATAAAAGTATTTTCGTCATTTAGGTCGCACGTGGAGTAGCTCCCAGACAAGACTAAAGGCAAACACTTGATCAGATAGAGCGGTCTTGCAACTTCGATTAGCATGTACTCTAACTAATTAATTTAATCAAATTATTTAAAAAAAACTTTTTATGTCGATTCAAGTCCTAGAGAAGAGTCCTTGGTTGTTTACTTTCATTTATAACTACGGTTTAGAAACACTTCCAATGAAAGTTGTTTGTTTTGACTTCTCAATATTGAATATCTGTAAAACTTGTGTTTATCTTGCACATAGGGCCATATCGTATCAATGTTGTTGGCACATGTCAAAGCTTTGTATCTTGACAGTGGTCTCTTTTTGCAACGGAGGCATTGAAGTCCGAATCTATAGAGAAAATCAGACTTGTTTGTATGTCAATAAAACGAATGGTTTTTAATCATGGCTTTAAACAACTAGTGTTGCACAGCGAACCGGACAAAACAGTCTACATTTCTATTAGTTTCAGCTTAAAGATTTGCAAGTAAAATATGGTGTTATAAATCAATATTATCAGTGTTGTGTTACTTTTACAATATAAGCGTTGTCTTGACGTTTTAACAACCTAGTCCTATTACTGCAATCCGACCATGCGGCTTGTGTGGTCGTGTGTAAAACCTTTTTTATTGTTCTAATGAACTTTACTTCTTAAGTTAGTAACTTTTCAAATTGAAAAAGCCACATTTTTGAAACACAGAACTAATTCGAGATCACAAATGCTAGGGTAGAAGAAAAACATGTATAGGCTCGTGAGCTTTCTTTTTATTTATTAGGCTCTTTATTAACAATCATTTGATTGGCAAAATTACCTTTTCCTACATTTTTATTGATATTAAATACATTTCAAACCCTGTATGTCATCAATATTTGTCTCCATCTTGTACTTACAGTATTATATGCCAATTTTTATGTGCATGTTACCATGTTACCATGATTTTGTATATGTATTACGATACGGTAAAAGTTGTTTTGGCTTATTGGTATCTTGTTTGCCCACCCAAAACAAGAGCAACAATTCGCTACATCGCTTGACGATTAACCTTTTTATTCCCACCAATTCGTGCATGTATGTATACCGTTCATTCGTGTTGACGTCACACTCTTGCACAACCTTACATCTAACGGGATTCATCGATCGTTTTATAAGAAATGTCATGTATACAGATGTAATTCTGGCGGCTACATTTGGGACACTAAGTTATAGGCGTTTATCTGAGATCAGCAGACATTGTTGCAATCCTTGTGTTCTGAAGTTTGTTTAACTTTATTCACATCAAGATTTTAAAACATATCCTGTCTTACTTGTACAATCGAAATGGCCTTATGCTTTTAATTCTGGAATTATACAATTTATAACGATATATTTACACATTTTTAAATGTTCGAAACGCGAAGCCTATTAAAAAGAAGAAGTTTTAGAATGTTTTTACCAACCGACGGCAATAACAAATGATTTCCACAAAAATACCTAATTGTTAAAAACCCGTGAAATTGGCTCGTTTATTGTTGGTTTTGACCTTATTTGCAATTTTGTCAATTGTGGACGGTATGGTGTTTTGGTTTATTGTTTGCCTATTTCTAAGCCTTTACATTGCTATGTCACCTATTATAGAATATAATTCATTATTCAAGGAGCGACCAACAAAAAATGCTACAATTTAAATTATCGCAACTAATAGTTTGTTATTGTTCACAGTGATTGACAAACACTCTTTTGGACGTAATAATTAATATTATTACAAACGCAAATAAGTTTCTCTATATAATTCTATTTACCGCAACTGATCAATATTTTTCGATATCGGGTGTGTAAAGATTCACGTGACATGATATCGGGCGTGTAAACAAAAATGAACTACTTTCGTTTTGTTATTGTTTACAATCAATGACGTAACGCACATAAAATCTAATAATTCCCGCATTTTCATGACGTCATAATGTTTTTGTTTGTTTAATAAAGATGCTATTTTTAAGATTTTGTTTATGAAAATTATATAATTAATGTTATTAAGTTTTTTTGTGATAGTGACGCGTATGTAATAAAAAGGTTATTGGTTGGATATGGAAATATATGTACGAGTTCTGATGCGGAGGAATATTGCGCGACGTCATGAATAACCTATAAGTATAGAAATATATAGAATTTGGTATTGGTTGCTGGTCTCGTTGAGAGAAAGTTGACAATGGTGCAGAGTGACAGACAAACATTCATACGGACGTGCTTTTCACTGAAATACAACTAAAAATATTGTAGTATTCTTAAATTCATCATACATTATCAATAACTTTTATTATCTATAAACATTTCATGAAATACCAAGCTAAATATATTTATTGCGCCCCCCGCCCGCGACACAGGTCAATTTAGAATGGGTAGGTACGTAGGTTAACTATTTTTTCAACTGACCAGTCCAAAACACAAAGTGTTAAAATAACAGTTTAATGGAAATAAATACCAAAATACACAATGTGTGTCTCTGCTACATAAATTGTACAAACAATGAAACAATTTCCATTTGAACATTGAATTTTATTCTCTTTAAAAACCTTTATAATTTTATGCAATATTCGTACTCAATCATTATTTCTCAACCTCAAAGACATGCACATCGTAAAAAATGACGTAGTTTTATATTTTCTAAACAAAAATCAAAATGAAAAAATGCAATTTAATTATAATAAATGCTTACTTTCCATAATTCATAAGTATCTACACATCCACTAAAAAAAATTGGGTTAAAAATAACGCCCGTTCAGGTCTACACGTTCACATCGAATGTAGACAATCGTTCACTAAACAACTTCTTAATTGCTATGCCGAATCTTAAGAAACTTATCCAGATGATCCCGAGAAACCAGTCTGCATTTTAAATGATTGCATGACTAGATCTAGTAGTATTTTGAGAACAGCCATTTTTAGCTCTCAATGTTAAACAATAGTCGGCGCTAAAATTGGGACAGTAAAATTAGAAGTAAAATAAATACGATAGTAAATGTAAATTTTCTGAATCTCTATAAAAATACGAAACGACCTTACCCCTAGTAACTAAGGTCGGCCCTTTAAATGCTGCTTTTTGTGGTTGTACTCGATTCCATTAAGTAAACATAGTATACGGTTGAAAAATAGATCAGGATAGTTTGTACCGCGATGTAAGTGGTTTTGGTCAAATCTGACATAATTAGAGAAGCATCTTTTTAGTTGCTGTATTATGTATTCAAATACCACATGACGGTGTTGAATAGCTCAAAAGCATAATGGTGTAGTTTTATTTATGTTCATAAGGTTATTGATAAAACATAGTTCTTCCTTAAACATGCAACTCTTGAAACATTTAGGCAAGTAATAGACGTTTACCTGGCCAAAAAAGCCTTAAATTCCGTTGGTCGGCTTTTTATTGCATTAATTTTTGTATCAACTATTTTTAACGTTGCCCACCTTTCATGTAGAAACAGAAAGCGTTTATGTCTTCAGCCTCTGGAAATGTGTATTGAAATGTGTGTCCAGTTTCATATTTGGCAGGCACTTAATTTATAGTTTTACCGGCCAAGAACAATTCCAAACGGTTTTAACAAACACATATTATTTTTTTCTTTCATGCCTATTGAATAAATACAAGAATTGACAATAGAAAGATAACCAGTGAAATTCAACAAGTTATCTTTCTACTAATGCACCTTATAACTCCAGCAGTATTGCTAGTACGAGTAAGATCAAAATATTGACTACAACAAACTCACGATTTCATCATGTTATCATTAAAACAACTTGTATTTCCTAGTATTAAAAACGTGTTTTATCCTTAAAATACTAGAAAATTTCTCCCATAAAATCAGCACTTCCACAGCTATGGCAGCCAGTGTTGCTGTTAATAAAGAGTTAACGTCAACTTAACGCTAGTCTGACCAACGTTAGAAATTGTCGTTAACTAACGACAGTTTTGTTAACGTTAGCATCAGCGTTAACTTTGAACAACTTGGTTGCATAAGCGTTAAAGTTAACGTTAATTTTAACGCTTTAGCGTAAGTAGTTAACGCTGATAGTTAGCGTTAAATACTTAACGTTAGTTTCTTTTAAATTTTTCGATCACTGCGTAGAGATACCTTTGATCGATATACATTAAATGTTGAATTAAAATTGGTTTTAACAAAGAATGATATATTTATAACTTATAAAATTACTAATACAAACTGCGTGCTTTTTTCACACTGAATGTCTAAAAATGATTGGAAAGTACTAAAACAAATGTTAAATCGGCCATTTACACCATGTTGTTTATCACAATGACGTCATCTTTAAGTTATATTATGACGCCATTGAACACAGCTGAACAGAGGAAACAGTCTGGACATGGGTATTCAATGTAAAATTAATGAAAACAGTCACAATTAGCATGAAAGAAACAGAAAATTTGTTGAATTTTACTTAAGATCGCATTTTATTTCACCTCGTGAAAACATTAATTTCAGGGCTCACTCGGTGAAATTAAATGCGACCTTACGCAAAATTCAACAAATATCCTCTATATATTGGCGCATATTGTTTAATGTTAGTTTTTAATTCATCATGGACGGTCACCGAGTATGATTAAACACATTATCGTTTGCTAATTTCTCAGCATTTATACTTCAGTGCCATTAAATATAAGTTATTATGCAAGAGAGAAAGAGAGAACGAAAAGCGTTTAAATTCAAATAAGTGAAACATTATATTTGCAATTTGTCTCAGGCTTTATTTTTATTACGTTTACAACAATTGTTTAGAGCGATTGACACGCATTCATGCTAAAGTGCTATTCACTAAATGTAAAACTTAAATGTAATTGAAGTACGTTTAATTGGTATTTAATAAATTATGAACATTACAAGATAAATAATTCATTAAATGATTATTTACATTATATGCTATGGATTTGTTAACGTTCTGTGCATTTTGTTTTCCTAGACACTTGTCTGAATTGTCTGAAACAACACATGCAAAGAGAATAAAGTGTTTTGTGTGAAATATGGAAACAATGTTAATTCATTACAAGTTGGTTTGGTACTTTATATATTGAAAAGCAAATAATTTATTAAATGTCAACCCTGTCCATACAGGTGATATTGAAAGTTTGCCTGTAAATGCAAACAAAAACGATTAAATTAGGTTAATGTGTAGCCTCTTAGAAAAACACTATGGTGATATTCATATTAATTTTAACATCACATGTAGTAACAATTTGAATACTACTTCTTGCTTGTCTGTCCATATTACTTTGATATAAAGAGAAAATACCTTAAACCTATAAGTGTCATTGGCCTTCAAAACAAACACAATAATATCATGATCGGCAAGATTGTGTTATATTAGTGACAAAAGTAACTTTTACGGAAACTAATGTCAATTCGTATTTAGTTACCATTTAGAAACGTTGTAGTCTTCATCATTAATATATTGTTTTATACCATTTACCCAGTCCCAATTTATGGCCGACAATACATTTAATTTTATTTGAGTGAAAGGCAACACTGCACTGCATGATACTGATCTGATGCCTCGAGTTCAGCGTTGAATATTTGCTAAAGTATCTCCTTATTACACATGCATTTATTAGGCCTTTTTGCAATGTCGTCTTAAATTAAATCGTACTTTCCTAATAAACAAACGAAATTCTTACTCAAAAAACTTTAGTCTGCATTTGTGTTGGCTAATATAAATTACTATTTAAACTCAACACCTGAACAACGTGAACGAGCAGATGGGAAATTAAATCAAATTTAACGATTTTGGAAAGGTTTTACGGATCATGTTCGTTTTTTCTTCTATTTTCCTTTTTATTTATTTGTTGTTGTTTTTTCACGCACTTTGTAGCTTCTGCTAATTTAAACACTGTTAAAGCAACACAAATAAAACAAGATATTCCAAGTAAATTTCATTTCACACCATGCACTGCACACAAAATAAAACTAAATATTAGATGAAGTAATTCAATTATGAGTTTTAAATAAAGACACACAATTACCCAGTTATTAGTTATGTGTTTTGCTAACTTTTGGTTGTCCATCAGCGATTATTTACAGTATCTACAGCTCAGATTTGTGGTGGTTCTTGTCTATCAGACTTACAACAGGTGTTTTGTTAGGTAAAACCTTTTGGTCTTTCTACCGAATAAATTATTTTCTTTAATAATATAAACGTACTGTAGAACACAGTAAACAAATAACATTTTCACTACATTAAATAAATAGCTTTAATAAAACAATGAATTGACATGCAAAAGAAGAATACATCTAATTAATTATGCATTTTATAGTAGAAAGTATAATTGTAAGACTTTTAAATTGTCAAACATTATTTATCGAAGGAATCATAATGTTTATGTAAATTTTGACGTTAAAGATAAGAATGATATAACAAGACATTTTGGCAAATAACAGTGTCCAGATAAAATTTACAAATCCGGATTATTTGCAAACTTATATTTTTTATTTATTAACGAATTAATATGAAATTTTGCATGTTGGTAGTGGGCACGGAGTTCATGAATAATAATGAAAAATAATATTAAAAAATAATTTTAATAATAAGTTTGTGAAACTTGATCATAAAGTCGCCTTGTCCCATGGGATTGGGTCCCCTATTGATTTTTGCCCTTTTCCCATGGGGTAATTTTCTATATGAATCAAGACGGGGATTTTTTTTCCATATATTTTATTTTGTTCCTTCAAAGTTTTAACTTTTATTCTTTTCTATATACAATATATACTATTTGAAAACGCATTAATGTTAAATTTATATACTTTTAACTATAGAATAAAATATTTGTAAATCAGCATCACCATGGGGATTCCCATTGATTTAGAAAGTAAATGTGAGGGGCAGTAAATCCTCACCAATCCCTATCAATCCACCAATAGGGAACAACGACCCCTGCCCAAACCCCATTAGGATATATACCCCATGGAATCAACCAACCCTGCCACAACCCCATTTGAATATAATCCCAATTTGAGCCAAGCTACATATAAACTTGAAAAAATGAGACATTGTTATGCCATTATAATAAAGAAAATGAATAAGATTTTAAATAAGTTTGTGCAAGCCACAGTATTTTTTCCTCACGAAATTATATTACAACTTGAGTAACTAGTGTTTGAAGCAGCCGGCGCTGCTTTAAATAAAACAGCATCTGCTAAACATAAAACAATTTAAAAGGTAAATCACACCACTGCATTTAATTGAGTATGTTTTCAAATACATGTATAACCAAAACACACAAACAATTAATACCTGTATTCTGGCTTTTTATAAAGGAAGCCCTTTTGTGATCAAGATTATATAGCAAGCGGTCTAAAAAGCTTTTAAAAATTGAATCAATATAATGTTATTAACTGAGTAAATTTATAAGTCTAATGGTTAGATAAGTGGACCTAGTTATGTTACCGTTCATTGTTTTAGTTCTTTTGACAAAGAATGCCGTCATACAACTTTACTTACAAGTGCGGTGTTTTACCTTGTCGTTTTTTATTCACATTTTATCAATATTGCGCAAATTCAAGGAACATCAATATTGCATAAAATCTTTATCTATAAAGTTGTTGAGTGCAACAATGCAACGGTGGTAGTGACACAACAAAACTATCAAATCAGTGGCGGGTTTGACCTTGGGGCGTGGACTTTGTCAACAGGGGGGATTGTAGCAAATAATTGAAAGTGTTGAGAGTTGAAGTATAAATTATTTTGAAGCATGTGTTGGCCTTTAATATATGTAAAGTTATTTCTTAGTTATCGTTTTAAAACACAATCTAAAGGACTGACGGCCCAACCAACAGACTCACTCCTTTTTGCTCCCTCAAACTTTGTGAGAGTATACATGATTTCTAAACCATGCTATTGTTATCTATATTTATACACAGCACATTGCTAGAAAGCCATTTTTTTACAATGTTAATCCAACGTCAATCAAAATATATGTGTACTGTCTAACCTCCATGAGCGGCACCTCTAACGAGCGGCCATTATAATCCCCTGCGCAGTTTTCTTATTAATTTAACCTTCAACAAACGGCACCTCCGTCAAGCGGCAAGCGGTCGCTTGTAAGAGTAACTATTCCCGTGGAAACCTCTAGCATGCGACACTGTGATGTTACTCAGTGTAAAGGAAAATCTGACACATGTGTTTTCATATATGGATAGTTGCACCAATTACATTGTATGATTGCTCTATTATACTTTATTTCCGCATTTGACCGTTAGGTGTGATTGTTGATAAATATAAATAAAAACAAATGGCAAAACTTGTCATCTTTGTTGGATTATTTTCACAAGGAAAAGTTCAAATAAAGTTGACCCGACATAATCAGAAAAGTATGTGTTTTGTCAATTATTTAATAAAACGTTGTCTAAAATATCGAATGCAGATGTCAAACAGACAACCAAAGTAGGTGCGCATATTAATACTTGTGGGAGGGGTAAATATAGTTTCTTATATTTTAGCGTAATTTCACAGTACCATGGAACCGTTTTACATGTTTGTATTAAAAACCTTTAAACATTCCTCAAACAAAAATAATCAATTTAGTTTTTATAATTTAAGTTCAAATAAGATATAAGATAAAATACAGTAAAATAAACATGATACCATGCATGCTCTCACTATTTGCTGTAGTTCACATGTATGTATCTAGTGCTTTTATTGATACGCCATTTAGCGTATCGATGACATCGATATATCGAAAGAAAAATATCGCCGATATATCGTTATATCGACATATCGATGAAAAATACTTTTCAATTTAAATTTTCTTTTAAAGCAGCTTAGAATGCACACTCTATATTTATTTATGCATGTGTTTCTTCAAATCTATACTTTCCTTTTACATAATTTCCTGGAAAAAAGTTTTTCTATCCTCTTAAATGTTTAAAATTATGTTTACAATCTGGTTATATAACTTGGTATGTTTATATCCTGGTGCTTAATTTGCTTAAATTCTAACCATAATAAGACAGTTATTCCCTTTCCCCTAAATATGATAATTTGTCAAATAAAAATGTATGTATTTATACATTTTACAATATATGCAATAAAACAACTTTATTGAATGTTTGAAACAGTAAAATTGCTTGAGTATGCTTCTTTGTGTTGTGGTGTATGACGATGGTACGACTTGTTATTGAGGAAAAATCTATATATAACTTCTGGTCTTCTCCAGGTTGTAGACGAAACAGACACTTGCCAACATGCATCTTGCTCACGGCAGTACTTCTGTCAAAGTAAATCTTTATAATGCATGATGGTGCCTTTGCCTTGTCTGTATCGCCAAGGTGATTTGTATGGTTAAATACCAAACAGCTGGAGTCAACATCTATGTTGCTAGTTATAATTCACATGACCTGTCACGTTCTGTTGAGATGGCGTTTAGGAATGCCAAATTATCTTTTATGCTGCAGAAAAATGAGTCAAAAAGCTTACTGTTAGTGTACTCATGAGCAGTTTCCTGTCAAATGGATTGTATTTTGTAGAGATTTGCAGAACTCTTGCAATAGTTTGATTTTGGTATTAGCAACATCAACATCTTTGACATTTTTATCTTAATTGTTACATATATTAGAACTGAACAGGTAGTCGGTATCATCTTTTATACCTTCCATGATAGTGTTAGCTCAGGCATGTGTGTATTTCTTTAAATATGATTTAGGTAAGAGTCTTAGAAAAAAATTGAGATGTAAAATGGCTGCCACTAAAAACATTTGACTACATATTTAAAAACATGAAACATGATAGAAATTTAAGGTAAATCCTTTTTGTGTCCGTGGACACGAAAATGATTTCCCTTCAGACATAATGAATGGTATATTAAAAATGTCCCGGTTTGTGCACATTCTTCTTCAAAACTAGCACATGGTACCTATTGTTGATGCTCTATTACGCAGTTATTTAGACTTTGAGGGATAGTTTAGTTTTTTTCCATGTTAATGCCAAAACCGTGCTGTGGTGGCTTTAAGGAAAAAAACTATTGAAATACATACTGAGGGTATACTAAAGGTCAAATGGTAATAAGGATATTAACAATTATAAAAAAAATCTTAAAAAGGACATACGAATAACACATGCACTAAGAATTTATATTTAAACCAACGACATGTCTGTCACCCACTGTGATCTTTGGAAAAATAATTTATTCCATTATTTTATAGTTAACTACTCTTGCAATTGCATTTTGATAAACAAATGTAGACCAAGTTTCAAGTGGATTTTTACTTAAAAAATCTTTTAAGAGGGGAATTGTTTGGTGTGGAATAAAGACGATAGGGGAATTGTCGAGGGCGGAATAAGGATGGAAGGGGAATTGTCTGGGGTGGAAAAAAGATGGGCAGGGTATTGTTGTGGTGGAAGAATAACAGGAGGGGAATTGCCTGGGTTGAACAAAGATAGGAGGGGGTATGCATGGGGGGTAAAAAGCTGGGATCTTGCTGGGCAATTGCTGTGCCCCAAAATGTTTTATTGCTGTTTTATATTAATTTTAATTTGTTCCAGAAACAAGAAATAACTAAAGCTTGTTACAAGTGTTGATTACCCCGACATGTGCTTTTCAGACACAAGTTGACCCTCAATATAAGCACTTTTTAGGGAACATAGGTCGTTTGCAAGCACTTTATTGTTGAAGAATTGTAGTGTTATACCTATAATAACTATTTAAAGCTTTATAAATAATTATATGAACAATATTAAAGTGTAAGAAAGCTACTTATTATGCTTTTGAAGCCGAAGCAAAGAGAAGAAAACACTTAAATATAATGATAAAATATTTATACAAAATAATTATCTTTCCTACCTACCCACCCAACCCCTATTGGCATGGTCGCTTGAGGGACAACAAACAATATTTTAAGTCCGGCCTAATATTTTTGCAATTTTCTGTGCTTATATAATTAGCAATACACATCAACTACCACTATAGAAACACTATGCTGCCCGTTATGAGGCCAAACATCATGTTTCTAAGTGAATAATGTTTGTAATATATAGGCAAAAAGACATTCATGGTAATATTTAGTTATAAAAAAAATGGTATCTAAGGGTAACTGATTGAAAGACTGTCTTTTTAATATAATTGTTTTTTTTTTCTCTTTTAGAC
>Ga0224511_10002879_pt1 | contig 11977 bp, 10 predicted proteins | sample SF_May12_sed_USG_2_FD_169988 | JGI IMG/M metagenome (GOLD analysis project Ga0224511, IMG submission 169988) | Sediment microbial communities from San Francisco Bay, California, United States - SF_May12_sed_USGS_8_1 | ecosystem: Environmental > Aquatic > Marine > Sediment | place: USA... | reverse complement strand
GGGTGTAACCGGTATCTAATAGTTATAACATATTTTCACAGTACCGCGTAACCATTTTACATTTATTTTTCATTTAAAACCTTAAAACACTCCATAATACAAGAATAATTAATTACGTTTTTATCATATAATTTGAGTTCTTACAGCATAAAAGATGAAGTACAGTAAAATAACATAATATTATGCTCTTACCACTTGCTATATAGTATACCTGTATGTAAAAAACTTCACTTAAACCTTTGACTATATATAATGAACCTCTAAGGAACAACACCTCTCTAGAGCAACCAAAATTTTTGTAGCCGCCTGATGTTGCTATACAGAGGTTAGACAGTATATGTAATATATTTTTCCACTTGTGTGTGTAAATTTAGTGTATATACATTTGTGTTAGCAATAAAATATTATTAAGCTAAACTCACCAACGTCCAGCAGCTGTTTGAAACCGTCATTGAAGAGTGGGATACTGAAGAGTAATGATCATTGATAGTTAAAATTTGATACCAATATTTATTTGATTTCAATGAATTTTTGTTCCATAATTAATAAGGGTCTTTTCTTCAATAATGTGATTTTGAAATTATAAAGGTTTAAAAGGTTTAAGGTTGTAAAGGTTCTCGTCCAAAGTGGTATTTAATGGCATTATCTCATATCAGCGCAAACCAGGTTTAGGTGACCCTGAGGGTTCATTTGTATTTTTATGGACACTAATGTTACAATCTTATAGAAGTAACAATCAAAACCTTTGCTTCGAAAACATCCACTCTCATTGTATTCACTTCTGAACAGATATGTCCTACTAGTGAAAAGAATTTTAAATAAAATTACTGGTAGTGTGTTAACGCAGGGTTGTTTAGAGGTGTTCTGTCGTCTGCTGTTCTTTCGGCGTAGCTGATCAGACTCGCATTTGACTCAGCGGTCAAACTGTTCTTTAGCCAAAAACAAACATTTTAAAAGAAAATCACCAAAAATCGTAATAATGTTTATAGAACAAGTCATACTACTCTACATCTGTTAAACCCATAGTAAAATTTACAAATAACTCTGCACATATATCAAGTATGATGATTCGATGTGCAGTGCGTATGTTTGGCTAACATCCGTTCAAGGTCAAGGTCATCGTGCATGGTTAAACCTTTTATGAGTACTTGAGGAAAATATAAAGAGCGCATGTTTACCAAGGTCACTTAAATGTTAGGGTCATAGTTCAAAAGTAAACAAACTATCCTGTCCGGACTTTATTTTTGAACCTCTGGTTAGATTTACAAATAACTGCGCAACTGTTAAGTTAAATGAGTCGATGTGCAGTGTGTATGTTTAGTCAATGTCAGTTCAATGCGAAGGTCATAGTTCAAGGTTAAAACATTGTATGACTGTATTACGTGTCCACTCTATAACTCATGTAGGATTGGTGACATTCTGAAATGACTGGGCACAAATGTAAACTACCATGAGACAATATGCAAAGCGCATGCTTGATCAAGGTCACTTCAAGGTCAAGGTAATAGTTTAAAGTCAAATACACTACGTGTCCGCTCTATATCTTTTGAACCCTTGGTGAGATGTACAAATAACAACACAGATGTTAAGTATGATGAGTCGATGTGCAGTGCGATTGTTTGACCAAGGTCAATTCAAGGTTAAGGTCAAAGCTCAGGGTTAAACATTATATCACTGTATAACGAAGCCGTTTTATACTTCTTGAAGGGTTGGTGGCATTTTGAAATGACAAATGTACCATGGCCCGATGAAGAGCGCATTTTTCTTACCAAGGTGTCACTTCAATGTCAATGTTATATTTTTAGGTCAAACACACTATCGTGTCCGCTCTTTATCTTTTGAACTTCTGGGAACCTCTGGTAGAATTTACAAATAAGGCTGGTATTTCATCTATACGTGAACGTGTAAAGTGAACTTTAAGCGCGAGCGTAAAAATTGAAATAAACAATTTTCTAGTATTAGTATTCCATTTCGTCGTGAGCGCGACGTGACCGTGAAACGCGAGCGTGAAGCCGATCGCAACATGTAGTGATTTTTCAATTTCACGTACAGCATTCACATGCGAGGAACAAACAAAAATGCAAGGACCTCTTTGCTTTGCCAGAGACGACAGAGAATTTAATCGAATCCAGCCACCAAACAAATTCAGGGTCGCAGACATTAAAGACATTAAAGACCCCTTTTGCAGAAGATTGCAGACTCAGTCAACGTTTCCGGGTTGACATGTACATTGAAATAAATTAATTTTAGCTCAAAGTAATGTTAATTTTAGTTAGTGTAGTTTTTGCGAGTACGCTTATGACAGTTGTGTTGTATCCACCATCCATGTCTTCGTTTAAACTTGCGTGCATGAATATAAGCAAAGCCACCAAAAAATAGTCAGAAACAGCAATTATTCATATAATGGCATGTTTTCTCGCCCGAATCCAAACGAAAAAACGGTACACGCTAACCGGATGAGTAAAAATAGTGTAGACGTATAAATGCACGCCTCGGGTCTAAGTTTCACGCTCACGCAAAACGTTCACGTTGCGCTCCAGTATGAATGGGAACCGGCCTAACTCCGAACAAAATTCAAGTATGCTGAGTCGATGTGTAGTGCGTATGTTTGACCCAGTTTCAAGGTCATGGTGTTTAAGTTTAAGGTCAAACACATTATCGTGTCCGCTCTCTATATTGTGAACCCCTGGTTTGATTTACAAACAAATATCAAGTATTATGAGTCAGTTTGATTAATGTGTGGTCAAGGTCATTGTTCAAAGTTATAAATTGTAAGACTAAGGCCCTTTACTAAGTTCTAAAACTATGACTACCACTTTAGCAAATTTACCTCTTTCCCATGTTGCAGTGTATGGGGTATTCATCATTTCCTGTGATAGTTTAGTTTATGATCTTCCTTAAAAACAATTGTTTCCATCTAGTGACATATCGGGGTAGACATGATTGCTTTCGTTTCCGAAAGCACCCGTCTAGTTTATAATGTTCCTTTCCAATTGGAATTATATGATTATTGATTTGGTGGTCAATAATCAAAAAGAGCATGTGTTTATTGATATTCAGAGATCCGTTTTGATGAGTCAGAAACACTGGTGTCCGATCACATATTAACAACACTAAGCTCTGTATCAACTTTTTATTACTTGTATGTCTTAATTTGCATTGTTTTTTGTCAATAGTCACAGAACCATATTGTTTTAGTAAATGGAGCGTGGACTTTGTGGACTGAATGGGATTGCAATTGTATCTACAAACAACTTAGTAGAAACCGGTCCTGTACCAATCCTCCTGTTGTCAACAATGGCACCGACTGTGACGGAAATGAGCATGATTACATAAATGATGATAAATGCGGCCCAACCTGTCCTGGTATTGAAATTGATCACTTAATCTCTGTTTATGTAAAACTACGGCTTTATTGCTTTGGATTCACGTACGATTAGAGCATAATATTAGAAAATATTCACACCGTTATAAGAACAGTTTTAATGTTGACCATTTCCCGTCATATTCAGCAGCCTAAGGACAAAAGTAATAAAAACTATAATTAAGTATGTTAATGCATTATAAGCAGATTATTTTGAATCATCTTTTTGTTTCCTAGATCGGTATTATTAGTACATTTATGAATTTATTGTAAATTGCTCTTTTTTCATTAGAAAATGTACCGCTGTTATTATTAATATTCGCAGTTGATGGTGAGTGGTCAGACTGGTCACACTGGACTGATTGTTCTATCACATGCGGCGCTAACGCCACAAAGACCAGGGATCGAACCTGCACAGAACCAAAACCTAGCCAGAACGGGAAAGAATGTGAAGGAAATGCCAGCGAGACAGCTTTATGCGCATGGGTTCTTTGCCCAGGTAACACGTCTTGGATTATAATAAAATTTTATAATAAAATTATTCGTACATGCTCGTTTAAAGTTGATCTGAACATACCAACGCTTATGTTCATAATTGAAAAAGTTGGGGTAAAGTTGTTCAAAGATACACGTTGGAAATTTGCCCACACTCAGCAGGAATGATCCATAGGTGGTCCCTACCGAAACTGTTCAAATGGTTCTGATTGGTTGCATCATTAGGTCACGAGGTCAAATTGTAGGTTTTCAAAATGCAGTTTTCAAAAATTGTCTCGATTGTCCGAAACTACAAGGTCCATATGTATATGAAACATCATCTAGTGGTCCTCCACAAAGAGTGTTAACATATTTTTCCTCATTAGGGAACTTATCAGTTTTACAATGTGTTATATTGGAAAATATTTGAAAACATATTGTCAAATTTTTCAATATTTTCATGCGGCTTAGATATTTGATATGCAACATCATAGCGTGGTCCTCCACAAGACAAATTGTAAAATGATGCGCCTAGGGTCAAAAGGGGCCTCATGAGGGGGCTCTTTAGTTTTACAAAGAGTTATATAAGAACATAATATAAGACTGATGAAAGGGAAAGCCCTCAGGAAGCATAGCCTGCACGAGAAAACAGCAGCCTCGGTTTTATTGAAGCTGTTCATCAGTGGTAATGAATGATGCCACACTACTGACGCCCCCTAGCGCATGAGCAGAACTCCATTTTCAAATGTAAACAGCATACATGTACACTCCATGATCCCTGAGGACCAGAAAAATATGACTACACAATGATGTAGTACGGGGGCCTAGAGCTTTGATATTTGATATGTAGCATCATCTAGTGGTCCTCTACAAAGATTGTTCAAATTATGACAATAGGGTGAAAAGAGGCCCGGACAGGGGGCTTATCAGTTTTATTAAGTAATATTGGGAAATCGTAAAAAATCTTCTTGTAAAATCTTCAAGGCCTCGAGTGTTGATGGGGTTTTTTGCAACATCATCTAGTGGTTTTCTATAAAGGGGCTCCACTGTGACCTTTCTCATGTGAGCGAAACTCGCTGTTTTAAATTGGTTACCTGTAGCAAAAAGTGTTGATTTCATTACCCTTTGCCATTTTTTTTTAACTCGTAATAATTCTTCACCTTCCTATATGCAGGAGCATGTTATTCGAGCCACTAGTTCACACCAGTATAGTACTAGATTTAGGGTAACTAGAACTACCAGCTCCAATAACTCAGACATAGGTTTTAAAGACAGTGAAAGATATAGTATTCCAAGGGTCAAAGGGTTTGGTTAGAAGTATTTTGGTTTTAGAGATTGTTTGCTATGGCACGAGTTTCCACAACACATAAGGGATTCTGAGTCATTAGTTGCTTGTAAAAAACCATCTGCTCTTATCGGTTTTACTCCTTTTAGTAAGTGTTATTTTTGTCAAACCGTCAGATAGATTTACTGATGGCAATGTATTTATTTGTTTGTTTATATTCAATAGTAATCTTAGTTCATAAACTTTTAGGTGCTTATTTTAGATAATTTTATTTATATACAATGTGTCTTTCATTTTTACTGTGATATAGTAAATAATGTTGTGATATTTAATAATATTAAATAGGTAATACATGTCTTCCTTTGTTAAACTGCTTTTATATAAGAACTACAATGGAAATAAGGGATTGTAATCCCTTTTGTGTTATCCTTTGTGTACTGTGTATCTGACACAAACTCATTATACCATGTCTGCCTTATGTATGTACATATATGACGTTTTTGTGCTGTTATATATTATGCAGAAATAAATCTATCTATCTATTTGCAGTCGACGGCGGATGGACGGACTGGACAACGTGGAGCGCTTGTTCGGCCTCGTGCGAAGGAACCGGAACTTTGTCTCGAATCAGAAACTGTAGCAACCCTGCTCCCTTATACGGCGGGCAAAAATGTGACGGGGCAAACAACGAGTCCAAAGATTGCAGCGGCGTTGGGAAATGTTCAGGTGATGACAATTATTGCTAAACATGCATTTATTATCCCTAATTTTGGACCATTCTAATTTCGGATACGAAAGTCGAGGGTGTTTTAAAGATGGGGAAATATATTTCAAATGGTATTTTCCCGAAACAACACTTCACATGCGGCGTTTATGTAAAATGGTTGTTTGTTTACAATTTTGATACAACAATTTCTATCGACCGATCAGGCTTTTTATATACAATTCTAATCGAACGACCGGCCGAACTTTCGACTCGGACTTCGGGCTTATCGACTAATTTGCAGACTGGTTAAGTCATGAAAGTTCCTTTGTTGACCATCATGTGTACCAGTAGTGGTACCTTAGTATGAGGAAAGTCTGATTGGATAATCCCCCTTTTTAATATCACTGTTTTAATTTTTCCTACGGACATTTGGAGTGTACACATTAATTTTTGTTATAGAAGAGAAGTTATTCCAACTTGAAAGGATGTTAAACCCTAACGTTTAGCATAACACTATTAAAAACCCCTGCATTGATTGTCTCCTTTAACAATATTTATTTGTCAAGCTCATTGGTCATATACCATCGGACAGAAGTTAAACTTCCATATGTGGTTAACATTGATATATACTAGTGAATAAAGGTGAATCAAATTCATCTGGGTATTGCATTTTGTACATTATTCTTACACTCTGAAGGAGGAGGGGCATAAGGGTTTCCATCGTCCGTCTATATTAACGTCCTTGTCTGTTTAACATTGGTTTCACGCATATCTTTAGCGTGAAACTTACACATATGTTTATCAATATAAAATATTAGAAAATGTGCACTTTTAACATTTTGAAGCTATCTTTCTTTGAATGTGCCATAGCATTTATCTAGCAATGCTGGCGTGAAGTGAATTGTGTCCACATTATTGGCTTTTATGACAATGACGAATGAGAGTGGGAGCATCTGTGTCCAATAGACTCATCTCCAGTGTACTTATCAAACATTCAATTTATGGCTCGCGTTCCAGAAATTTTCAAAAAAAAATAATTTCATGTTGTTGTTAGTATAAACGTTATGCACCATACATGATTATCTTACTTTCAACTTTACATAAACTTAGTGGACGGAGGCTTCTCTGACTGGGAGGAATGGACGTCATGCTCGAGGACCTGCAGTGATGGGTCAAACCCTGGAACTCAGACTAGAAACCGTAGGTGTGACAATCCACCGCCCTCAGCTGGAGGACTTGACTGCAGCGGTCTAGGATTACCGACTGCCACGCAGTTGTGTAACCAAAACTTATGTCCAGGTAAAAACCTATGCTAGTGGGGCAGATGAATGCATATATCAGGAGAATCTTATACATTGTTCTACAAGGGCCAAATTTGGCATTTGTATGTAATATAGCTTACGTTTTCATAACACAACGTTAGCCATGCATTGTGTTTCTAAAATGATCGTTCAATATTCATTCACGTAGCGTGATGCAATAGAGCAAATTATACAATTTGGGTATCAAAATATCTGTAATAAACTATTAGGAATCCAAATGTACATGTGCTTACATAATGTTCATTTATAATGCATGAGGGGTGGGATGTAGTGGTAGAGGTAGCACTTTTGTAAACTTATCTCTACTAATCTTAGATGTATACCAACTGAATAAATAATTTTGTCTTATATTTTAATACTTTCCACATATGAAAAAAGCACGCTGTTTACAGTCAATTATAGCTAAATTGTCATTTAGCAAACACTATGTACATAGTCTATTATGAATATTTATTTCCTCTTGGCGTCCTATTTCTATTTGAAGTTTTGCATTTTAACATCTAAAATTTGCAAAGGCTAATTTGAACTGTAATGGAACATTCCCTTTTATCAGTTTAATAGACATTGTTCCACATTTAATTTTAAAGTATTTGTAATGATAACATCGAATGGAGTCGAGAACATTACCGTGTCATCGTTGAGTGTAATAATTAATGATCTCAGCCTAAACGCATTGAGAAACAAATTACAATCACCAAAATATTGGTATATCCAAACAAAAACAAAACTATATACAAACAAAACTTCTTTAACCTTAGTAGACCTGCAGGTTCTTCCAGCGTCATCAAATGGCTTTAACATTAGGTAATACTGTCTATAATACGTCTTTTGGCGCTTACACAAGACTTTACACCAGTATCTTACGCAGTTTGTCATATATGGTATACATACTAAAATCCTGCCACATTTGCCAAGAACCATGCAAGTATTGGTAGTTTTTCTGTCGCCTGAACAGGCGACATATAGGTATTACTTTGGTCGGCGGCGTCGGCGGCGTCGTCCGTGTTCGCGTCCGTGTCTGCGTACCGATTTCCTTGTCCGGAGCGTAACTTTATCATCATAGGTCCAAATGACCCCAAACTTGGTATGCATGCTTCTGGCAATGACGCGAAGTGTAGTGCACAAGAATCGTAACTCTATTTTGTCCCGTTTTTAATTATTCTCCTTTGATTGATTTTATAGTGCATTTCTTGTCCGGAGCATAACTTTATCATCATAGATTCGAATGACTCCATACTTGGTATGCATGTTTCTGGCAATGACTCGAAGTGCAGTGCACAAGAATCGTAATTCTAAATTTTTCAGTTTTTTTAATTATTCCCCTTTGATTGATTTTAAGGAGCATTTCTTGTCCGGATCATAACATTGTCACCATAGGTTCAAATGACTCCATACGAGGTATGCATGTTTCTGGCAATGACTCAGAGTAATAATAGCTGTAAAACAAAAAACTAATTAACATGTTTATGTCCGCTAAAACAATTTCGTCAGGCGACACATCCGACTCGCGGAGTTCTAGTTCTAACATGGAGTATTTGTCTGCAGAAGGAACTTTGAACAACTTCAATAGTGATGTTATACGGAAATCCCCAAACCTGCGAGCAGTAACACAGAACTGGTTTTTAAACCACTCATCATGTAGGAAGTATCCAAACGGTTTTTAAAAAAAATGCTGACAGCATATATTGCCTTTTTAGCCTGAAATGCAAATTTGTCATGGGTAGACGATAACTTCGGTTTTACTGAGATTAATTTCCATGCCAGAGTTAGAACAAAACTGATTAAAACATTTATTTGTTGTTGTAATCTGGCCGGAGTTTCTGCACAATTACCAACTTCATTGGCAAACATAAGACAAAATATATGGGCTTTGATTTTGATTTGTAATAAAGATGTCAGAAGTACACCTATGTCAAAGAAGTGCAGATCACTCATCAATGAACAGGGCAACATTTCAAAGTAGGTTTTGTCTCCTTGTCTTGTACTGATATAATAAGGAAACGAATCAGTAATACTTAAAATTTCAATTAGTACATTAACGAACCAAACGTGGACTTAAACACTCTCGAGAGCTTTTCATGAATACTCTTCTTTTTGAGAGCAGAGCACAGAACATAGTAATTAATCAAAATCCTTAGTGAAATCAACGTTAAGGCAATAAAAGCGACCACCTTGTTTAGAAGTATAGTTCTTGACCATTGCTTGCAGACAAAAGTGTTATCTACAGCAGAATATGCTTTCCAAAATCCTGACCGAGACTCATCAATGTTACCATGGTTTTCAGCCCAATTATACAGCCTCTTGTTACATGTAATAACACCAGAACATAATTTATTGTGTATGATGTATGTACGGAAATAACTCTATAATTACCAGAAATATTGGTTAGACCAGACTTATGAATCCTCGTTATAACACTGTATTGAAAAACAGTCTGTATCACGTAAATGTATCTGATTAAATAACCCCAAGTCCCCAACAGAGATTTGTAAAACAGAGAATTAGAGAAAGGTAAAATTCAGATGGGATACCGTCATCACCACAGTTTAACCATTTATTAACTTTCAACCGAAGTTTTTTAATCTATACCAGCATCATTAAAACTCTCTGTGGCTTAACATCAAACAAAAGGCCATGGAATATAAGTAAGCCTCGTCACCGCCTATGCTGCACTACGCTCTCGGGATGGATTTTCCCATCCACACCAGGAACACATGATAGATACTTTTTCTTGCATATTTTATTTCATTTAACTATATGGGGCCTAAAAGAATAAACAAACACCGCGACCTATTTCTTTATAGTACCACCAAATCGTAGCGATATTTCATTCAACAACATCGTGACGTCACGGCTATGGTCAGTGTGTTTACTAAAATAAAATCGTCTGACGTTCGAAACTATGTGTTTTCATTAATTTTGGATATTTAATCAAGAGTTCGTGATATTATTAAGAACAGGTAAAATATAAATCGATTGAGCAAACCGCTTTTCGTTAAAACACGAAAAAATATGTCTGGAATTTCCATAACACGATGGATGAATACGCGTACCTATTGAAGTTCGCACCAAACGATAACCCGGCAAGATTTATTCATTTTCATTCAGAAAGTGTTTAATTTTAATTTATTCACATAAATTTGTGATTTTATTACATATTATCATCAAAGACATCGAAATTGAAAAGGTAAGATGTGTTTTTTCATAACAGTTGAAAAGATTTCGTTGTGTCCGGGTTCGAGGTCATCGCACATGACAACGGGATTTTCCCACGGTCGATAGTTATGAAACTTGCATCTAATTGTGTCATAAAGTTGAAATCCACAGCTGTCATTTACCTGAAGTGCTGTAAAATTACATGTTTAACTATTTTAATACTATCCTTACTGTTTAAGACTATAACCCAGCAAAATAAATGCAATTTTGTACAAAAGTAGTGCACGGGAAATTGTGACGTCATCGCACGCGACTCGTCTTACATGGGGGTTGTAAGATGACATTTTCCAGCACCGGAAGTTGATGCGGAAATCCTTGTCCTATATGCAAGAAATATTAATCTATTTATCACCCTATACACTATATCAACAGAATAAGCAGGTTCAATTTTTTTAATCTTTCAAAATGAGCTAGGATGATCCAAACTGTTTACGAACTCTTGTCTAGTACTAAATTGGAAATCACATTCCTTCTGTCTAAAGTAATCCTTGAAAAAGTTGCGACAATCCTAATACTTACGTAAATCCAAAGTTCGAACATCGAAACCTTTGCAAAGCATTATATGTGTTCAATTTTAATCCATCGCATTCATCATCCCACTATGGCGGCTAAGTTGACAAGTAACGAAATTTACGTAACATGCATTGACCGGCCTCCTAATGTATAGATGTAATTAACTGAACATGAGAGTCAACGTCTGTATCTAAAGCATTTTGCAATTAGTTAGGAGTTATTGTTATAGCGTTAATAAAAACGCATAACCAGCAGCATCACGCCATCGAAATGATTTTACCTGATGACAAGATTTTATACCTTCACTAACCAAACTGCTGATTTTCAACGGAAAGTTAATAGAGCACGAAAGTGATAAGAATCATCTCTGCTTAACACTTTGAAATCAGAAATATATTTTTAACAAAACTGGCCACGCAATCATGTAATCTACAACACTTTCACTATCATTTGAGTAACCGGTGAACTCGCCACATATGTCTCCACTATACCTATCATTTAGAAAATGAAGATCAAACACGCGACAAGATTTACTAAATGCTTGTTAAATTTATTTCCACGAATATTATCTTTAGAAGATTGTGGAATATCAAAATTATTCCCATTATAATCAACGTTTCCAAAAAACAAATGACAGGTTATTGTGGAGAATAAAATCTAACCAGACACATATAACATGAGGATAATCGCGGTTATGGCTTCGAAATGTTTATACATTACATTAAACCCATTTTGGTCATATTTATCATTGTAATAGCATGATCCCTCATGCGATATGTAAGTCCAATACATTATAACATCTTCGCTTTGACAAAGTACAAGGTAATTGTGTCGCAATAACACAGATTCGGTAAGGTAAAATCATTGTTTGGTGGCTTTCGGATGATTGTAAGAGCATTGCTTTATTAGTCCCCTACCGGTGTTCACACCGGAGGGGTCTATATGTTTTCCCTTCGTCCGTCCGTCCGTCCGTCCGTCCGTCCGACCGTCTGTCTGTCAGTCTGTCAGGCTGTCCGCTAAACTATGGATCCTTTGAAAACTTAAAAACAATTAAAGCTAGGCGCATGAAACATGGTACATGAATAGGTAGCAATGTG
>Ga0224511_10002878_pt1 | contig 11978 bp, 9 predicted proteins | sample SF_May12_sed_USG_2_FD_169988 | JGI IMG/M metagenome (GOLD analysis project Ga0224511, IMG submission 169988) | Sediment microbial communities from San Francisco Bay, California, United States - SF_May12_sed_USGS_8_1 | ecosystem: Environmental > Aquatic > Marine > Sediment | place: USA... | reverse complement strand
ACCAATACTGCAATAGTACGTTTACCGGCACAAGGACTGTGGTACTTGGTAGAACAACAACCGGACAACAAACGAATAAGATGTTGTAATGTCGCATTATTAAATATTAGACTGTTGCAGTATGAATACTTCAGTTATCTATAAATGTAAGATTGGATGAATGACTTTTGCAATCTAGATGGTATCCAGGATATCCTGTTGGTCAGTTGTTAGTTTTATGAACACATAAATCGTTGGTTACCACGGCTAACAACACGCACTAGTAGATGAAGTGGCGAGGCACTGGTCCACCACCTCTATATTACTTCGAAAACCTAAATCTATTTTCTCTTTAACAGGACTCAAAAGCACCCCATAGTGACAATGTCTGTTTCAAACTCCAAAATCATCTTGGTTGGCAACCGTTGCATCAAGAACAAACAAATAAGGACAGTGGCTGAGGTAGGTTGCTTAACTGCCCATCTCGAGGTAACTTATGAGCAACATTAGCTACCACCCATTAATCCAGTTTTATTATACTCGCTGCACACCTTGAAGTTTGAGCTATCATTATCCCCAAGCTGTTTTTTTTTCTGTAATTCGTGTCAAAAATATAAGTTGAATGAAGGACTCAGTTGCTCTAAATACTGCGTACTCACTCAGTGGTTACGTACGACCATTTTAAATTTTAGCTCTATCAAAGTCCTTTAATCAATGCTAATACTCCACCTTCTGAAATGTGTGTTCAATCAACCAAACTGAAAGGCTGACCCCAAGTTAGCAGTGTTTCTCCAGGTCGGTTTTGTACGCGACTTTATTTTAGTATTGCCTCGTTATCATGAGATGTGTACATTATCCTTATCCTCCCGCAGTACTTACTCTACCATCGGGGTCGCCGTAGGGTGAGTATTGAGTAACTAGGCTCAGGTACCTCACTAACTGATCACCCATACCACGGTCAGTTTGGCTCTACGTGTTATAAGTGGTATAGCAATGTTAATTATAATACCTGCTAGCTGGGATTTCACCAACGGAACTGTAACGATTTTTCCAGCGTAGCTGTTCCATTATTGCAGGGCATGGCTCAATGTCTTTCGGTAGCTGGTAGCCCATCCGCTTCACCTCATATTACTAACTTACAAATCACTGAACCTATTTGCGAAGCAGGAATTAAAACATTAAAAAAAACTCACTTCGAATGGGCATCTACCCACCGATTCAAGATCGGAGATCAGAAGGCTGTTGAGTCCCTGTGGCATCAATGCAGGTCGCAAGCTGTAATCGTTTCCCTGATTCACTTTTAGGCATTTAAATCTACTCACGAGATTTGTTTTTCTGACACCGGAATCGAGTATGCAGGGTCCAACGAGGGTGAGGACATAACAATGGTCTATGATGACTTCACAGACGAAATATTCAATAGACTCAACAGTCGGGACTGCCATATTGTCAGTCCTACAATACTCATAAAGGCCGCATCGGCCACTCCGGTAAGACTGGGCATGGTATCGCGTTGCGCCTCTATATCAGCATTTATCAAATCTTCCATTACACTTGGGCATTACCCTGGCCTTGTATCACCCAGGTATCAATATTAGAGGTCCCAACCAGTGGATAAGGGCCCAGCTCACTCCACGGTTGTTAAACATCCCCTACCTTCTCCTGAAAGAGTAGCTGAATTGTCAGCGGATGCGCAAAATTTGGTTCAGGTTGACCGAGTCACACCGAGTCGTCTTTGGTCATCAGCCAATTTTCACTAAATCAGTCCTGTCTAGACTTGTAGCTTTACCAAGAGTTGCGCTACGGCCTTCTGAGATGTCATTATTGACTGTGTCAAAATTTGAAATATGAATCTGTTCACTCATAGATCATTGATGGCATTTAAATAACGGTTAAAACGATTTGTTCGGAAGCCTGTAATTCACTAGATATGAAATGCGTGGAATTTGGCTGATGGCAAAACAATGCTATTATTAGTTGCCCATTCATGATTCTAGTTGGTTTTCGATCTAGTTTATCATCATCGGGTAGTTTGCAATGCCTCCCTCAATTTACAGGCTCCATTGGGGCATGGCACTGGTTTGTCTTAGTATTGCGAGTTTTATTTGCTTTCGAAAAAGAATTATTGTGATTATAGTTGTAGAGTGGTGGGCGCAGAACCATGAGAGTCTGCAATTTTTCATTTGAATCTTGGTCACAACGCGCTCCCCCTGTGAGCATGACTCTCTCCCTCCAATAATAGCTCAAAACAAAACCAAGTCTCACGAAGAGGAGCGTTGATATTCGCCCGCTCATGACGCTCTATGCCAAGCTGTAACTGGTGAGAACGCATTTAAAAGAAAGTAAAGCAAGAAAATCATTATAGGAACAGCGGTCCACGAGCTGAGCTTTTATCGGAACTAAGACCCCTCAAGGGAAAGGGTGTTGCCATTCCTGTTATTGCGTTTCACACTCTCCATTGCAGCCTGTGTTGGTGTACAACAAGAGGCCACTGTATAACCAGTCAATGGCTGATGTGATTGTCTGTTTCACTGGATTTAACGATCGCACTCAGATTTCTCGTCTCGCCTCACTCGTGCATTACATGGGTGGAGTTATTAGGAAGGAGTTCAGCCCAAAGGTCACTCATCTGGTAGCCAATCATTGTAGAGGCAGTAAATACAGGGTAAGTGCTGCCGTGTTTTACTACATGACTGTGCATGACATTTGACTAATCCGTTTGAATTACCCCCTCTTACCATAATTTAGCGCTGCAAAATTGATACCGGCACATTTGATGGTCATTTCCTTCACTCAATTAGCTTGCCTTCATTTGCGATAGAGTTACCTTATCTATAGGGCACACCGGTGTAGGCAGAAAGTCTCTTGATGCCTCAGCCCGGGAGACGCTGAGACTCAGTAGGTCAATTTCTGCGTCGCTCCTGGTGGCTGCTCTGTCATGGGGCACAAAATTAATGGCCTTTTGAGGTGGATAACTCTATACTTCGCAATAATTTGTGGTAGCTCATCCTTGAAACTCTCTTCCTACATCACATATGCAAACTGTGATGTTAAGTAGTTTCCAGCTTAGTTCAGAGCGAGATAGTATTTATATCCGTATTTTTACAGGCTGCCGCTACCCTGGGCCGCCCTGTGATGCTGCATGACTGGGTGCATCAGCTGTGGGAGAGAAGAGACTCACCAGAAGTGACAGCCAACTCTCCAGAAATGGTAAACACCCACGCCGCCCTTACCGCAGAGTTGTATCCTTGTATGTTCGTGCTGCATTATTGACTTCAGTGCGTTTTAAAATGACCACCTCGCTATATAGAGTTCACTGCTTTTGCTGAAGAATATCATTTTGTGAGTAGGTTTTTATATAGAAATTGGCTTTGTTAACGTCTTGTATATTGTTTAGATGCAGTACAGAGCTCCCCCGTTTCTTCACTGCGGACTCGCCTTTCACGGTTTCTCAGAATCGGATTTCAAGGAGATGGAGGAAGTTGCCATGGCGAATGGGGGTATGTGTAAATATGCTCTATCTACACAACAAACGAGTTCTTTCGGGTAAAGTTATGAGGGGTCTGGCCTAGGCTAAAAGGCTTTCTCGTGATAAAAACCTGCTTATTAATAGTTATGTAGTTATTTATAGGGTGTGTACTCTGTAGTGAATCTCAATAAGATACCCATAGATTTGAGACCAGAATAAATTATATTGAAATTAACTTGGTGTCACTCACTTCTGATTCAACAGTGGGAAACCACAAAGGCTGGATGAAAGCTGCCAAATCTGTAGCCCCGGGTCACAAGTGGCCCCAGCACTAACTTAGGTGGCCCCAACCATTTGAAAATATCACACAACATTGTAAAATCCTCTGACCCCCTGGAATAAGGGTGCGAACATAATTGCAAATCTCGTAAACACTCAAACATCTGTAGATTGCTCTAATATGTGCAGCACCTGACTCTGGCAAGACATGGTTCATATGCGGCCCCGGCTATTAGTCCATTTCCAAAGAGGCCCCAATCGTGAAAAGGGTGAGCAACCCTGGGATAAATACTTCTTTTTGATTTACACACAATCTTTTTCCTTGTGTGGTTTAGGACTCATGGTAGAGGTAAAGTGTAGCGTGGTCTGTGGCCTTCAAAACGTTCAAAGTGTGCTTCTCCACAGACAGTACATCGCCTTGAATGCCCTAGCGCCCTATGCAAATTTATATTTGGAGATTTTATTCAGTGATTGGTTATATTTCGCAGGTCAGTTGTGCACTATAGATGATGAGAACTGTACTCACATTGTGGTGGATAACACAAACACGCTACCGGATAACATCCGCTCTTCAGTGCATATAGTTAAGGCCGACTGGTTCTGGTCCTGTGTTCAGATGGAAATCTGCGCCGACGAGCATCTCTATCTAGCTACTGTGGTAAGAACGACCTACTTTACACATGCATAGATGCGTAGATCTCTCAAAGTGTTCCTCCAGTCAGTGTTCCCTCTCACATCAGATGGAGCGCATATTGGGGCGGTTGGGAAACATCATGACAATTTAGTCAATTAATTTTGCAAATCTGCTATAGGTTATTCCATAAATAGAATTTGGAGTATAATATTTACAGCGCGGATTTTATCCGAGTGATTGAAGCCAAAAAGCCTTGAATTGAGCAATGCTATACATCTAAAAGCAGGCAAAGTGCGAGATAGTTGTTGGGATAATGGGTTCTGAATTTTATTGTGGGCGGATACACCGATGTGTTGAGGCATCATGCTTTGCAGTTGAGCAGTCCGCCTCACCCACCATTCTTGTCTTTCTAGGAAGGAAGAGAAAACACGCCATCTCGGCCGTCTCGGTTGACCTCCACTCGACGCTTTACCTCCTCGGGAGGAAAGAAAAGAAAACGACACATGAGGGAAAATCTGGCGTCACTCGCGAGTGAGGGCGAGCTGCTCAACATGAGCTCTCGGGCTTCGGGAGGCTTTAAGAGTCGTCGTTCATCAATTGATCAGCTGTCAGTGTCGACAGATAGCTGCGATGTAACCCCTAACACATCCGAACTGCTGCTGGGTATGTGGTAATGGTAACCGTCTCGCTTTTTTAACCAGTCATGACCATTTATGTGAATATATGAATAGGTAATCGGCCATCCTCAAGGTCAAGCAAACTGATTCACTTGTGATGTCACAAATCGATGTAAACTACACAGGAATCTCAAATATATCAGAAGTTGTCCTTCCTAGTGTTGTAGAGCGAACAACAATGCAAAAGCATGAATTGTCTACCATTTACATAAAATTTACAGCAAGTCGGATTCGTTTTTGATGGTGTCACGAACCGACACAACTGTCTGCGGGGTGCGCCTTATACTGCGTATTGGTTGCCGATCCATATATTTATATCAATGGTCACAGTCGCATTTCAATATCCTGGCTCTGTTGACTCTGCTGGGGGATCTCAATATCGCAATATCTTAAATGCTGCAATGGTGTCAGAACCTGGGTTGATGAGTGATGATTCGGTGGAGGATTGCAGTATGCGTACTCAACACAATAGGTCTATTCGCGTGATTTCGGTCAGACGCAGACAAAAGATTTCAGACGCGATTACACAAACGGATAGGCGCAATTAAAAGACACATCGGAGTTGTCCCCTCCCAATGCCTTGCGTGTATGAGGACAGAAAGGTTGCACAGTCTGTTTCACAACAACAAAGCGACCCATGAAGGGACCATAGAATTAGTAAGCGATCGATGACTAGCCTTGAAGTTTTGATAACCTTGGCACTGTATTAACTAGCACGCCGACTTTGCAGGCGCCGAATTCTGTTTGCCTGATTGAATTCATTTTCAGACGCAGTCGAGATACTTGGTTGTAAAAACACACTATTCAGTCGCACTATTGAGCAGTGTAACTGAAAACGCAGTTTCAGATGCCAAAATCCGATCTCGTGAATACACCTATTCTCATATTTGGTCACAATAGTTGGCGCGTGGATGCAGCTTTTAGCAAATTGATGCTGGAGTATTTGGCGATCTGACAATTTGAGCGTCTTGCACAAATTGAACAAAGTTGAATTTGCAGACTAGATAGCCCACCTGCAGTATTTAATATCTCACAGGGGCTAACCCAACAAGCGAAACAGCTAAAAAACAAGCCCAGTCGCATTGTGTGATACAATCTTCAAACTCATTTCCATCCAGCTGAAAGCGCTTATAGCAAAACACCACGTGCTCAGCTAGAAGCTCGCTAGGGTGATGGTAATTGTCATACATGTTGATGTTAGCTGACTATTACCTCTATGTGCTCATGCAGGAAGTGGTATTTCAGATTCGCCGCTAAATCTTCAGCCCAAGAAACTGAAATCACCTACTCCTGAGAAGAGCCAGCCGGTGAAGCAGTCTGCTCGCCAGATGGTGGTCGGAGAACTGCTCACTACAGAAATTAACTATTGCAGTATACTAACTAATGTACTGCTGGTGAGTAGGAGTGTGCACTGTATCATGTTTGCTTACCATTTGGTTGGTGAGGTGAAGTTGTAATAGTGAGATCACCGTAATACACCTGGTGAACCCAAATAACCTAAACTAATTAGCATATTAGGCCAACAAACGTTACATTGTTTAGAACCCTTTTTGCCGTCCACAACCATCACCATGCTTCATTCACGAATGCGAGAGCTTCCTAGCATAATGTGTTTCTTACCTCATGCCCTGTGTCTCTCAGATATTCCGTGATGGAGCGGAGAATCCTGACCAGCCAGGTGGAGCTATTCTTTCACACACAGACGGTAAAATTATCTTTGGCAAGATACCCGCCATTTTGGATGTGCACAAGGAGATTCGGGATGCCTTAGATGCTCTACTCTCTAAATGGACAGAAGACGCCCGAGTGGCAGAGATTATACTCAGCAGGGTGAGTTCCCCTTCCGCGTAAGGGGTTCATAATATAACCAGAGACATCTGGTTTATTCTCAAAACCTCAATGGCAAGCGGTAAATTTATTAATGAGGCTGTGGTGAGAGGGTTTCGAGGAATACATCAGTGCAAATAATTATTGGATTTTGTTGTCATTGTGGTGGTCCATAAAACCTCCATGCAAAATTCAAGTTGGCAGTCTTTCTTCCGGTCCCGCCAGCTTTCCCATGCTGAACTCACAGGTGGGCAAATTAGCTATTTACCCCTCCCAAGTACAGGATGGTAGCTATTTACCCCTCCCAAGTACAGGATGGTAGCTATTTACCCCTCCCAAGTACAGGATGGATCAGGAACGAAGCATTGGGGTTTCGCTTCAGGTGGAGAAGCTGAGACAGGCGTACCCACCATTTGTGAATTACATTGAGCAGACTAAAGAGAAAATAGCTGACTGTATGAAAAAGAGCCACAGATATCACGCTTTCATGAAGGTGAGCAACTGTCTTGCACACGGGTTGTCATATCCGTCTTTGCAAACATTTTCACTTGTGATGTGCAGTCCGATATATAATCTTTTGGGCTGCCTCACTGTGCAAGGTGGCTGATACGTACTCTCTGTTGAAGTCTGCATTATTTTGAGTGTGGTATAGTTTTGACGACAGGATGTCCTTCTTGACGTCACCCCTCCTCCCTCGCCCTGGCCTGAGACTAGTGATGAGGAGTTGTACCGGCTTGCACCCTCAGTGGTGGAGATGGACATCGTAATATAGTTATAACTATGTGATTTTGGGGTATAATTGTACTTGCTATAGGTCTGCGAGAGGAGACAGGAGTGTGGCAGGCAGTCACTGCCCGATCTACTGATGAACATTGTGCAAAGATTACCTCGAGTGGAACTGCTTCTCCAGCGTATGTACATCAAGTTCATTGCCTCAGTCTGGGTATTCCTTTGGAATGAGAACACCGCTGGTTAGCTGTCTTGGCTGATATGAGCCAGTTTCATGTTTTGATTATGAGCCCTTGCATGACCCTGTAATCGCTGCTACAACATGTTCCAGCGAAGATCAACCAATTCTACCTATTGCTTTGTTGATTTATACGAGCTCTATTGAGTGGTGTTCATACAGTCCTATTCCTCATTTATTTGGCTGTTAGCTGTTAGAAGTTAGCTGTGTTGTTGCTTTGTAGAGATACACAAATACACTGATAAGAAATGCTCAGACTACAGTGACCTGGAGCTGGCTCAGGCACAACTAAAATCTGTGATGACCCATATAAACGAAGACAAACGGCTGACCGATGAGAGAAGGGTCTTATTCGACATTATGAATGACATTGATAACTGTCCGGTAAGTGCTTCCAATAATTCTTTTTTACATCATATCCCGTGTGCGAATCACAGAGTTTGCTCACTGGTAACAGGCAACTTTGGTCGAAATTTAATACCCTTCCTGAACATTACCAACAGTGAGTCTTCCGTGACTGAAAACATGGCTGGCGCGGCTGCTTTCAATATTGTTTCAGCGCAAGCATTCACCTCATTTACGTTCTAAGTGTACCAGTAGGGGTAGAGCTAACACTATTGTGTAAAACCACACCGTGCCCCTGACCTTCTCAAGATGTCCATCTGGCTTCGTCACATGATCACCCATACATGTTACTTTGTTTACAGCCCAATCTCCTATCGGCGAGTCGTAACTTCATAGCGCGACTAGATGTCCTGGATGTTACTGGAGATTTACTGGACAGGGGAGAGCCGGTAACACTGTTTCTCTTCTCAGACAGCCTTGAGGTGAGTCATCCTTTGCCGATGGAAGAACAAAATAACAGATATTCTTCTCTTTGGGGAAACAAGTTCGCCCGAAATCTAACCATACCAGACCCAGTCCCACAGATAATGGTCACTCATATTCACCGTGATTAGAGCGCTAGACTCGAGATCATCAGATTCTGGGTTAATGCTGTGGTCACGCCCGGTTAATGTTGTCGGTATGGGCTCCTCAAAAAGTTCCATCTTTCAGCACCCGACACAAGCCTCTGGCTCATAGGATGTCAATTTGGTAGGATGGCCAACTGTACGCATGAAAACAGCATTTAAATCATTGACAATTTCTGTTTCAGTTGGTGAAGAAACGATTTCGTGTGAACACCACTCCGTTTAAGAGTCCAGCTGGCAAGCCTGTGATGAATAAGAGCAAACCATTCAAGCATCTCGAATTCCTTACCCTACAGAGCATCAAGAGAGTACTAGACATAGTCAACGATGATGGTGAGTGATTGCGGGTCGAGAAATGCCTAACCACTTAATGCCCGAACCAATACACACTGAACAGGCTAAACAACTAACACCAGTTAGTTGGGTGCACAAGTCAGTGGCGCCTGAAGTGAACCGTGTGACTGTTGAAGGGAGAGCACCTTTATCACATGGCCAACCTGTCATAGTTTCTTCAACAAATTAATTACATCATCTCTGAAAAAAAATCAATATTTCAATTTACAATTGTTGTCAATTCAGTTGCTCACTATCTTTTTTATGAGCTGACTCGGACATTTATTGGTATGGAATATACCTCCCAGTGGCCCGGTGATCCCTAGTATTTGTGTCTTCTATTGAACATGAACAGTGGGTCGGTGAGCGACGTGCCGACATTTTTCTGACACCTATCTTTTGTTCCTTCTTGTAGCTGGCTTTGCCGTAAACTCCACCTCCATCTTCTCGATTCTATCTCGTCAAGTGACCGACACGCGCGAACGACTCTACACATTCCAAATTCCCGATACCGATGACACTGACAAGATGGAGTTTATCACTGTGTTAGCAAAAACGATAGCTAACTCCACCTGCCGCACTGACTATGTGAGCAAATAATTGGCTGTTCTGTGTTTGACGATTTGAGGTTATTATGATTAAGCAGGTATCCTTTTGAGTGAAGCCTATGAACCTGAGGCTTGTTTGGAGGGAGGAGCTGGGAACTAAATGGGGAGATCATGCTCAAAGCAGGATCCCAGCATCCTAACAATCTCACACCAAGCTCTCTAGCCACTAAGCTATCAGCCAGTTTTTCTCCCTTGGTTGACTCTGTATGTTGCTATGGTTCTGCTGACCGAGGCTTTTTGGAATGCAGTCTTATATCCCTTGAAACTTGATTTATGTCTTCGCCATTTCGAGTTCAGTTTAATGATAGGAATATTAGTTTATAGCTTAAAGCAGCTGTGTTTCTGGACCACGTGATGAACTATCTCGCCTTTTCTCATAAAATGATCAATGGAATCGTTACCAGGAATGAAATCATTTGCATCCCATGTAATAGTACCTAGGCTCCTGTGGTAAATTGCCTTGAAACCATTTGTTGTGTTAGTTGTTTGTATTACTTTTTATTCATTTCACAGGAGACCCTCATCACCACTCAACCAGCGTCCCAGTTTATGATTACACCTTTAGATACCGGCTCAACTGGGGGCAAGTCTATCACTCGCTCAGTCAGCAAGTAAGCAACCGATCTATTTTTATCGCAATTTTCACATTTGGTAAGCCTATTCTGTTCACAAAGTTTAAATTGAAAGCAATGTATAGACATTTGGCCTGTTCTGAAATTGGATTTGGTCCTGGAATGTTTGGCGAGGACTGTAATAACAGCGACTTTGGCGTATGAAGAATGGTTCAGTATGAATTTATTTTCATTGATTCATTCAGGTTTGGACGACGATTGAGTCGCAAGATGACCATGAAGAGCAGTCTGTCTTCTCCACTGAAGAGGGCTATGTCAACAATAATTGCGCCTAGTCGCAAATCTTCACTGCGACACAACGATTCGACAGCGAGCTCGACGGTTTCACCAGCTGGCAGCGTGTGGGAACTGGATGTGAGTTATTTAATGCTGGTGATCATGGCGCTATTAAAGTATGGGTGACGGGGCAAACTTTCTATTGGCTCATCAGAAGCGGCGTGTCTCAAAACCTATCTGATTTCAATAAAAGTTCACACTGAGCAGGTGATGTAGTAGCAAAAAAATACGGTGAAATGTTGGCATTTTCAAATGAACTTTCATTCAGTTGAAAATTTCACGCGTGGCTAAGTTGTCGCAAAAGGCATCGCAGTGGGCCCACGTTATTACGCTTGTGTGCCTGCGCAATTGGTTGCCAAAGTCCAACTTTTAAAACTTTGTCATGCTTCTGACTACTGGGATCGAAGATTGAGCGTGAAATGGACTCGAAAACGAGAACAAACACCTATGAATTTATCAGGTTTAACTTATCTTAACTCTAGTCTAACTCGCAATCAAAGTGAGTGACACTGACTCGGTGACCCGGTGAGTTTACTCGCCTCTTCCAAAAAATGTTCTTTCATTCTTAGTTTGTATTAGTTACTAAGAGCCAAACGACTGCTCTTATTGCATAAACAGTCAAGCAGTCTTACTCTTAGTTTGTGTTCGTTACTAATAGCAAAACAAGTCCTCTTATTGCGTAAACAGGCCAGCAGTATGTTTGCAACCTAGTTTTATTCCATGTGGCTGTCTGACACTGGAATCTGTACGATTTGCTACCAGTTGAAGCCATGGCATCAACTCATTTAGCACGATAGTTGTGGCCGGTCATGTGCATTCCCGAGGTTTCCCGCGCAATATCGGCCAAACATGGCTCTCTTTCTGCTCGCCTTAGATCCATACCTGCCCTTGTGCCCAAACTCAGGAATGTGTCCGTGTGATGAGGTGTCCCAAATATTGTGACACTCTCTGAAAAGCCTGGTAGAAAGTGATCGATTTTGAGTGCCTGGCCATCGACTAGTCATCAAGCTCGCGACCTTATACGCCATGTAAATAGCCGATTAGGCTCTGCCCTTTTTCAAACGCTTTTCTGAGTGGTGCCAATTTTTCCATCTTAAGCACGGATTCAATGGCACTTCTGCACCCACTGCACTGTTATTTGACGCAGGTAGGTTTTGAAACAAGCCGATTCTGATAAGCCAAAAAAATTCCTCGTCATGCATACTTAAAAGCTTCGAGGAAAGTAGGTGTAGACTGGAATAGATCGTGTTTACTCACAGCGGATCGGTTTAGCATAATGATAGTAATGCTTCCTCATCTTTCCCCACTTGATTTTGGCCTTTATTA
>Ga0224511_10002877_pt1 | contig 11979 bp, 5 predicted proteins | sample SF_May12_sed_USG_2_FD_169988 | JGI IMG/M metagenome (GOLD analysis project Ga0224511, IMG submission 169988) | Sediment microbial communities from San Francisco Bay, California, United States - SF_May12_sed_USGS_8_1 | ecosystem: Environmental > Aquatic > Marine > Sediment | place: USA... | reverse complement strand
TGTGCCAATACGGCCGTATTGGCCCTCCCGGAAGTAGAAACCCCGTATTTGGCACACCATTTTTATATGCCCGGCATTTGAAAACCCGTATTCGTTTTTATTCAACGTAAATTTGTTACTATTTATACTAAGGTATGTAATAAACGCAGATATTAAGATGAAAATTGCAAAAGGCAACGGACAGAAGGAGAGCGGATCCATAAACCTTGTCATGTCGCAAAACAGACCGTAGTCAGTACATAATACATCTCTCCTACATGAATTACACTTAACACGCAAAAATAAATATACATCTATGTGCACGTAATTAAATACTGATTTAAACAGTTATCTCGCTAATAAATATGTAATTGCAAATGCTTTGATTAATACTTCCATTTGAAGTTAGTAATAACACTCTGCAACAATCGGCTAATCGTGTATTTATTTATTTAAAATTCATAAAGAGGAAACCTCATAACATACCGTTTACAGAACGAAAGAATAATCAATATTTGAAAATGCATAAACAATTAACTTATGTTTTATTGAACATGTTAAGAGAGACGAATGCACAATATTAGCATACAAATGTGCATTGAACATCTTGGATGACAAAAGCATATATATATATTAATATCGGCTATATTACATGATCAAACTTGAACAAGGTATACCTTTTAAAGACGGTGAACAAATAAAGCAACTGTTCACAATGAAGTGCGTCAATTTAATGACGCTACTTGTGCAATGTGTGATCGCCGTTACTCTGTTAAATATTATGCTTTCGTTTGCTACGATAGACGACTCGAACCTGATTGTGTTCCATCATATTACGCTGTCAGAATGCGAACTGAAGTGTGCCAAGCGACCTTCGTGCATCGGAATAGGTTATGCCCGGACCACCAGTCTGTGTTACCTTCTGCACACAGAGGAAGAACTCGTGGACACCGGGACCAAGTTTCAAAGAAACCTCGTACTCGTGCGGAAAAATAACTTCAAAAATGCGGAGGCTTTGCAGGTTTTGTTATTGTTTATTTTTGTGTGAAGAATATTTTATAAAACTAAATTAAAACCAAAAGGATGGCCCTGATGTGAAAAATGGTTATTATTGTACCTTACCGTTTAACCTTTTACTAAATTTACAACTTATGAGACTGCAATAAATAAGTACAAAATATAATGACTTTAGGAGAATAAATTATGTCAACTTAAAACATAATACTTTCTTATCAAATAAATATACTATCAATATTAAGATATTCGCTCTGTATTTCATTGATGCTATCAGTCGATATAGTAATATTGAATATGTTTCAAGAGTGTTTTCATTTTGTTTTGAAATGCAAAACATATGTCGCCGCGCACGGCTGACAAAGTTAAATATTTACCCACATTTTGCGCTAGACTTCCCACAACTGCGGAAACCAGTGCAAGTCGGGATCGTGGCAAACCTGTTCAGCTTCGGGATGCGTTAACAAAGGTAATCGCTACCTTTGATTGTGTCGTTTAATGCCCCCAGAGCACAGTTTGGGCATAACAATGGAAAACATCCAAAGGTTCCCCCAATAGTTCTAATAACTGCATGATAAAGCATAACATTTAGGACCGAGTGCTAGTTTTGAAGAAAATTGTGCACAAAACAAAACAGTTCCAATACACCATTGTACACCATTCATTAAGATGGTTAATCTTTTTTTTTGTCCATGGATCAGATAAAAGATTTACCTCATTTTTACTGTATTTTTCATATTTTTAAATATGTTGTCATAATATGTTTAAGAATCAGACATTCAACATCACATATTTTTCACTGAAACTCACGTCTAAATTATATTTTTAGATAAGTACTTTTTAATTGGTCTGTTTACTATTTAGACATTCTAAAGCCTACTATTCTTAGACTCAAGATTTTAGATTTGGACTCGGACTTTAGATTCAGACTTAAGACTCAAAAATGTTTTATGAATACCATTGTTTGGGCTTTGAGTCCGAGACTAAGTCTTAAGTCTAAAACAGGGTCAATTTTAGACTCAAGAAGCGATAGTGAATATGGGCCCAGGTGTTTTAATTTTGTTTGTGTCGTCCAAATTGTCTGCTGTGCTACATGTTCCATTTACTTATACTGCTTGCCTTGAGGCTTAAGCTATATATGAACTACTGTTGCATGGCTACCTTGGCAGTGTTATTAGAAACATGACTGATACAATGATTGGTTTAAAGCAATCTATCAACAAGAATAAATACAATTAAATATATACACTAGCTTGGCACCTTCACTTAGTGCTGGAAGTGAGACAACAATGGACAGTTCCGCAACTGTCAATCTATCGTCGGATTCCCACGGCCGAACCATTATCATATATTACATGTTACGTATGTTACATGTTACATCTACCGTGGGCATCCGGCGATGCTGTCAATCATGACTATTTATAGCATGACTATTTATAGCATTACATGATTAATTTGAGTCCTATGGATTAGGGTTGTAATGGTCAAGTGACAATCTGACCTGGTAAGTACAAAAGAAAGCGTACTTGCTGTTTGTGATAAACTTTTATCACACGAACAAAAGAATATTGAACATTTGCGGAACCAAGCAATAGGTATGAGCCTATACGTGAGCTGGTCTCCTATAGCATGAGACTTTGAAAGTCTAACACTACGGTTGGTTTGGTCTCCATAGCATTATTCATCTTAATCTGATAAGTTACTAGTTCGAACTGTCGCTTTCGGGCTGAGCCGTACTCACAGACGAGTTTAATTTATAGTAAGCTCATGTATATGCCGATGCTCGGACCAAGCGCAATGCTATGGTAGTACCTATATAACAAAAGTACTCTTGAAACTTGAGGTATTTCAGACGAAGTTCACGAACACTGCTACTTTGATATGGAGACACAATCTGTTAGACAGCGACTCTTGGCCTGTGAATGTTTTTTACAGGCAGAAAGACCTTTGTACTTTTTACTTTTTTATATTTTATACTTAAACTTCTTTAAACTTTCTTATCGTTCTGTTCATTTTTCGAAGTGGCCTGATTAGAGAGAGTATATGCACATTTTTTTTTCTTTTTGCTTTTTAAAAAAATGTTGAGAAAGAATGAGGTTTCCTAAAGCTTAAAACCCAATTGAAACCCCAATGAAAGTCATTGACCGTACCGATGTGGTCACTTAACATTTCTTCAAGAAATCATTTAAGAAATTATTGATAAAAATGTTTCTAAATGTCTGAATTCATAGAATAAAGACTGCATAACCATTTATTTATAAGCACAATGGAATAACTTAAACAATGATACTGTTACAACTAAGTTTGAAATAGTCAAAGCTTTAAACAATAACAATAAAAGAATCTACATTCAGTAGCAATGCAGAAGGTCTAACACTTGTATACTTTTGAAAAAATAGTTTTAACGCTATCGGGTTTGGTTAAGTACATATATATGAAACTGTAACAACATCAAAGATGGGCCCGGTCGTGGCACTAACCCAACACGTGTTTGAATATTCGACAGGCACGAAGCTTATTTCACTAGTTACAATACGCAGTTGCATGTCGTTCCTGTTTGGTAATACGTAATCTAGCTCCCATTTGAGCCGCACCAAGGTTCGGCGGAAGAGTGTTTCCCCAATAAGTTGGAGGTTCGGGAATTATTTCCGTACCATGCCATACCAAAGACACTATGGGACTATTACTATATGCTTTAAATGTGACCTATGTTTTAGAAAGAAACCTCGCTTTAAGAAATGAAATACGATTCATCATAGGGAAAAAGATATAGAGTGATTCCATGTGCAGGTGTATTTAAGGTTGCGATGGTTCAATTGTAATAATATCGTAGGCAGTTAAACCAGATGTTTATTTCTTCAATCGACCTCATGCATTTTATTATTAGAGTGCCCTTTCCCTGGGCCCGTTCCGAATGGTCGTCTGCTTGGAAACATGAACACCGAGTTCTCCAAGCGACGCATTGTCTGTGACACGGGATACGTTTCAGCGTCCAACATACGACAAATAGTTTGTAAAGGAGGAGTGTGGTCACCGACACCTTCCTGTTATCTCTTTGGTATGTACGTTATTTCTTGTTTAATTAGTTCCCATTTTATTAAATGTAGATACGTACAGGGTGTATTGTTAGCTTTTTTGTTATGTGACCAATGACATTATAGGATGCTAGGTCTGTATCTTGATACCCTTATAATCGGTCACTAATTGTGCAGTATGTTTAGCATACTAAATGAATAATGTTATTTGGACAAAAAATCCATAACAAAACAAAAGAGCAAGCACAAAAATCCTTGCCATAGCCGGGAATTGAACGCGAGACCTCTCGCACCTCAGTCTGGAATGTTACCTCTGGGCACCGAGACAACTGAACATGTTGATTTATAAAGCCAATTTGGTGTGTTCTTTATTTCTTATTTAATTGGTTCCCATTTTATTAAATGTATAAATGTACATGGTTTATTGTTAGAATTTTCGTCATTTTGTTTTGTCAGTCCATATTTCGTCCAGAGCATAAGACAGCTTTTACTCGTTCGCATATCAGGATCCGGACCCGTATCATGATTCGTGTCAGCATGATTTTAACACAAACGCACTTTTCTACGTATCAGTATCCGTCCAACGTATCTTTCTATTTAGATCGTATTATTATGTTAAACTGAGAACCTATCATTCAAAAAGAATTGTAACCCTTTACCCATACACTTGTATTTAGGTAAACGTTCCTATTTAAAATGCGTTCCCCTTCCATGGGTTCGATGGATTAGATACTGAATATCCATGAGCAAAACTCTTTTATTCAAACGTAAACAACATACAATTCATGATCCCAGGGGACCAGAAACATATAACTACACAATAATGAAGTACGGGACACTACACAATCTCTGAACACCAGCTGTAGTAAGTATAATTCATAAAACACAAAAGGGTGAAACTTGGTACGCAGTGTTTAGGTTTTTTTTGGTACGCAGTGTTGACGTTTTTAGACGCAGTGTGCCGGTACACAGAAATCCCGGAATTTCATACGCAGACCTCAAAATTGACATTAAAAGCATGCAGTTTAAAAGAAAATACACGACAAACGTAACATATGAAGTCAAATCACTCACATTTTATTTGCGTGCGGGCTCGCTTCGCAAGCGCGTATTTTTAACATTTTATATTTTAACATTTTATCCTTGCTAAGACTAAAACATATGGTGGGCGATCGAAAGCTTTCAGGCAAACACAAACAAATTACCTTTGCAAGACTATCTACATGTATATATTTGTTCTTCTTAGCGTAAATTGAATCGCCAAAAAACATTATTTATGTAGTAAAACGGTAAACGGTACGCAATGCTTAAAAAAGCCGTGCGCAATACGCAAGCTCAATATGAAGCAGTACGCAGTACGCTAGGGGGAGGGGGTTACATCCTCAACAATCGTGTTTACAATGATCGCCGCTTCACGGCGTTAGAAGCGCTGGGAGTGTGCGCGAACGTCGCGTCTACGGTTTTGCTGGCAATTGCACAGCGCTGCATTATTGTGTAAACGCCGTTGGAGAATCGCGCGAACCCACTCCATTGGGAATGCTTTAAAATGTGGCATTTTACGGAATGACTATGAAGTCGATCGAAGCGTCAGCTTTCTGAAACATGACCAATAATACATGTACATGTATGTGTCCAGGCCTGTTTTACAAAAAAATAGGATAATGGCTATTCTAACTGATTTATATTGCTGTAACTCAGTACAATCATCAATAATGTAAACCAATTTACATTACCTGTCTATCTATACATGTATATAGTTTACTTGTTCTGTTCAAACGCATTTAATATGCTATCATATACATAAACAATATATAGATAGTTTGTAATACAATCATTTGTTTTAACTATCAAATAAACATACGATCACAGGACAACTCGATGATAGTGCTTGCTTATCTGTTAAAAATGTTAGGTCTGTAACTAAATCAATTAAAATTGCAACAGGAATTGAACTTTTTTATGTAAATAATGGGGGGGTGGGGGAACAAAACACAACAACAACAACAACAAAACACAAAACAAAACATAAAAACCCTTGCCAGAGCTTAGAATTGAACCCGGGACCTCTTGCATCCTAGTCTGGAGTGTAACCTCTCTGCCACCGAGACAACTGAACCTGTCGATAAGCTATTTAACTGTTTTAACGTAATATGTTAACACATAAACAAAGTCAAATTTGCGGGCCACACATTTTCAACAAATTCATTTGTTTCTGTAATATCTTAAAATGCATCGATAACTACATCTGACAGCTCCTTATATTTACGGGAGTAGACTTCACTGCTCAAATATGGTTTAAAAGTCAGATGTAAACAATTTATTCTGGTCAAAAGATCTAACCTTGTCGGGATAATCTGTCTAGTAAACAATAACAATAACATGCTTGTGTTGAAGCGAAATAGGGGAAGCGGGATTGCAAACATAAACCGATGTAGCTTGAATATAATAGTTGTGCTTTTTTTATTCAATTAGTCAATCTGCGCAAATACCTGACGGCGCAATGCTATGTAATGCGGCGTGCGACCCCAAAGGCTATGTTTCAAATACATCTTTAAAAAAAGATTTTTTTGTAACATACAACTTGTTTGACAAGTTTTTACCTTTGCATGCTTGTTTTCGTGTCATAATGTGTATTTTCATTATAACATGAACTAAATTCATTTTGTAACATAGTGTTGGTGTATAAATTTTTGAAACACATGTTTGTAAAAGGCATCCTTCAAATATTGACCCTTTGTCACTTATCAGAAACATTTTAAAGGTAATGATAAATATGTTAAAATAAAAGATGTATCTCATTTAAAATTCTAGACGTTTCAGTTTCATTGTTTAAAATACTGTAAATGTGGTACATTCACATTACCCAACATGCACACTCACACATTGTTTACATAACAACACATCAAATCATATTTAAAAATTAAAAATGAACTTCTGTATTCGTACCTTTGCCTATAAAAGTAGACTATTTAACGCATTTTAAATCAATCGACTGTTAAACCCACTGAGCTATTTCACCTTGATGACAAATATTGTACAAGTAGGATTCAAGCTAAGCTATTTCACCTTGATGACAAATATTGTACAAGTAGGATTTAAGCTGAGCAGCCGGTCACGCGACATTGTAAACTGGGTCAATTTAGCTTAAAGATTAATACACCTGTTGACATTTAATGGACACAACCGCAATAGTCCGCCGGGTAATACAGGCATAACATCTTTAACCACCCATTTCATTTATTTTAGCCTTAACGTGTGCTGCTGAAGAGCCGCTGCTTGACGGCCCTAACCCTGTACCTGATAGCTACTTCACGGCTACAAGCGAGTACAATGCCAACTGGACAGCACATAATGCTCGTTTGTCCACTGTTGGTCCAGGTTGGCTGGTATCGAACGCTGAAAGAGCCACAATTCCACCAACGTTTTACCTTCAGGTAGGATAACCTGAGCGCAAAATCGTATAATATTTGATTTCGAAATATACCTCGAAACAAAAATGCATGAACCGTTCCTAAAATAAAACAATACCTAATTATACAATATTAACAATCAATTTAACAAACACGGTTGCCAGCTGATATATTCTCCGGTTTCTTATGACACATAATTATATAGAACATTGTCGGTGGCTTTTTTTACATTTAAAATAACTATTATAGAAATTATTGAAGACAATTTCACTCACAAAAGTAAAAATTATGATACTGTTTTTTTTTATAACTTTAATGATTATTATGAACCTTATGCTCATATAAATCACAATGTGAGAAGTGCTTGAGCTAAATATGACTTTGCATGGACTCTGTACTAGATGTTCATTTTTATTTATTTCTTACAGGTCCGATATCATGCACTTAACACAGTAGTTCGCATTGCAACCAAAGGATGTAATGATTGGGTCACCCTGTACCGCCTGGCATACTCCGAGGACTGTGTTACATTTAGCAATCTTCTGGACGTCGCTGGAAATAATGCAGTAACTATACTTATAGGCCAAATAGGCCGTCCACGGTTAATTGATAATAAGCTTTCTACTTTATATTAAATTGTATGGTTTTGTTTGTGAACGTGGTATTATTTTTCTTCGGCACTTTTTACCAGATCAGATTTGTTTGTAATTCAAACATGTTTCAATACATAACAGCTCTAACGAAAACATGATATATTCACAGACAATACCAGCCAACACTGCTGATTACACCGTGGAATGGAACCAGCTGCCCACCCCGGTGAGGGCACTCTGCCTCCGAGTCTTCCCTCTAGAGTGGGAAGGTCTCCCTATATTAAAGCTGGAGGTATATGGATGCCCATCCGTATCAACATTTGGACGGGAATGACAAAAGAAGTAATAGCAGGACCGTGCCTCGCATATTATTTCAAACAAGACAAAACTATGTTAAAAACGAACGATGTTACGATGCGTGTTGAAATCCTTTGACCTTGTAAACTGACAAAGCCTGCTTGTTTCTGGTAACCCTAGACTACATAGAGTATGGATGCGACCCTATTTTCCCTTTTTGTGTTTATTTTTATAGTTTTGTTTTCTTCAATTTCAAACAGAAAGACGTATTGTCATAGTGAGAAAAGAATATTGTAATATAATTCCGATCATGACTGTGCTATTGACCCTGTCTGTATTGTCTGCAACAGTTTTGTCTTTGAGATCTCTGCAATTAAAATACCATTAAAACAACAACAACAACAACAACAACAACAACAACAACAACAACAACAGAATGTAGAGTCTTAAAACTGCAATAATCCCTTACCAGGTAAATCAAACGGAATATTCAAGAATCGAACGACAGCTTGTTTCAATGTGGGTATATCAGGTAAGCTGAAAGGTCAGACAAAATGATTTTTGTAGAATAAACATATCTGTTATTGTTTTTTGCTTTAATTATAAGTTTCTTAACAATATATTCTAACTATTAAATCAAATGACAATAATTATTACCCTTACAAACTCGTTATTTATTTCAACGCAGTTATTGAATTACTTAAGTGTATAAAGAAGGAAACTCTGATATAATGTCTAGTAAAATATTTAGGCAATGTATAAAACACAGCAACATATATGACGTTATTATCATACGATACTGATTAACACTCTTGTGAAATAACATATTGCTTTATAATATAAGTATTGTATTTGGTTTGAAGTGGCACACATTACAGTCCGGAAACAATCGTAAGCTAGTTCTGGTAATTGCAGTTGTTTACTCGGCATTCGAATATTGGTGTTTATTGTCATAAAAGGTTGTTTACATGCAAACATAATAAAATCGAAATGCTTAGTACAGCGGTTTGAGTGAGCGCCTGTCACGACGTCGACTAGTGTTCGAATACAGCTAGACGATTTTTCTTTTACTTTTTGCCTAATAAGTAATAGTGTTTATTGCTTATACAACTCATTGAAATTGTGTAAACAAATAAGTGTAATTTGTTTATTTATTATAGAAGGTCATTTACGTCTTTTTTTGTCTTTTTATTATTTGTATTGTTTAAAACGTAAAAAAAAATCAAAATAAACTCAGAAGCATCATTAAGTTGGTTAAAACACATATGTCGGGAATCCAACCATAAACGCCAACCTAACGATGATTTACGATAAACCTACTCATGTATCTACTATACAGCTATAAGTAATATGAAGTTGACCTGTTTTTAAGTCAATTCGATTCGTTGATTTCTATTTATAAACTCGACTGTATACGGAACATGCATGGGTGACACTTTAAACTAAATTTACAATAGTTTATTATTTTATTTTTGTGAACCACAAACTACGAACATTGGTCATAACCTCTTTTTAGCAAACTAAACACTGATTAAATAATGTTTGTTTGTTTGTTTGTTTGTTTGTTTGTTTGTTTGTTTGTTTGTTTGTTTGTTTGTTTGTTTGTTCGCTTGTTTGCTCGTTCGTTCGTTTGTTTGTTCTTTCGTTTGTTCTTTTCAATAAATCGAATAGCTTTTTAGTTATATTTGTATTGATAAAAATGTTGACACACATTTTATTTCTCATACTAAATATTACCTGAAACTATCAAACTTGTCCAATTGGTTTACACTACTTGCATGTTTTCTTCTGGATATTTCTTCAAGTAACTAACTAAAACACGTTACATAAGTTGGATGTAATTAAGTCCCTTACATAGTCGAGCCTTATTGTTTCAGTTATGAAAGTAAAATAAAGAAGAACACTCTTCAGTGGAATGCATGATTGTTAGCACAATTCTTCTTTCAATTTAATGACATCTGCTACACGGAGGGTAATCTTGGAAACACCGTATGCTACTCAGTACTGATTTTATACATATTTTAATTGTTTTATAATTGTATTATGCATATTTTACTATTATTACAGATTAAGCAAAACATGTGATTAATTTTCTGTTAGATGTAAACTACACTTTAAACGTTGGTGATTGAATCTGCTTTTTATTCCGTTTTCTAATAATATTTATGCTATCTCAATTGAGATACGATATTGTGTATTTTATAGTTTTTGCCATGCACATAAATGTATGTTTTCTGGAATAAATAATTTCAGTTTGAGTGTTTGATAATCCTCTTCTGATACTGTCGTGAAATTGATTAGCACTGATAAGTTTGTTTATGTCGTACGTATTTTAATTAAACATCAACTGGGTTCCTTTTTTAAGTAAGATAAGAAAGGTGCTTTTGATTGGAACTATCTTTGTTTACATGGCTATATTTTCATTAAAGCAGACTCAATAATAATTATATATATTCTGTACATTGACGAGTAAAATGACAGCGACACTATCTACCGTATTGGTGGGCTTTCTTTTATTTCTCAAAGGAGTGGTCCCAAATTTTGGGTAGGCATTCATGTCTTTATTTTTTCTTAAACTTTTTTTCTCATAGCTAACTTCAGGTCTGGGAAATCAACAAATGCTAAAACATATGTTTGTAAACAAAAATGTTCAAGTGTTATTAATGTTTAAAGTGGGTGGGCTAAAATAACTCCAATTTTATTCCCTTACATCTTTTGTATGTGATCAGCAATTTGATATAGATACTGACTACTTGTTATGTGGCATACAACAACCAACATAAGGGAAGCATTTAATTGATGTAGCTTTTCACAATACTTAACTTGGCTTTTATACTTGATAAAACGTTAATTGTTAATTTTTTATTGGCTCAACAGATTGTTGCAACAACTCGAATCCATTCTAGGTGGGTAATACAAAAGAATAAACAATTCATCTTCTCGTAGCACAGTAAGAATATTAATAACAGATTAAGCTTTCATAACATAATATTTGTTTCATGTAAATACAACGGACTGTTAAGAAATACGTGTAATTCAACACGTGTATTTCTCAACGACACCACGGCCAAATGGACGGGGATGTTGAAATTCAATTAGGTCTTTGTTAAAAGAAACAAGCATGAACAGAATAGCGTTGAAATTGACAAGGGTCTGCTGATATTTGTGTCAACTGCTGCAATACGTGGATTAATGATTTTTTTATGTTGTCTAAGAGACACATCGCAAGTCACGTGATCTTGCTTAGCATTAACTAGAGACCGCACTGGTCTGGCATGGGAAAACGAGCCTGTTTGTCAGTACAATAAGAGGGCTCGATCATCCTCCTAGTCGTATCTGGAAGCTGTTCCAGAGAGGTGAATATCCTGAAAGAAGAGAACAAGGTAAGAGTTAACGCCCTTTGATAGATGTTATATAGGCTATAACTGCAGTGAAATAATAGCAGCAATTGTTTAACAATTTTCTCTACCTCTTGCAGATATCTTCTCCTGAAATCTAGCAATTGTTTAATGAAATGTAACAACGGAAAAAGTGACAATTACATACTTTGTTTAATATTTTGTCCGTCTATCTGGATGAGTTGAAAGAAAGAAGTGATGACATGAAATTTGTGCTCTATTCTGGCACTAATGTTTATTGGTGAGGTTAAGA
>Ga0224511_10002876_pt1 | contig 11980 bp, 8 predicted proteins | sample SF_May12_sed_USG_2_FD_169988 | JGI IMG/M metagenome (GOLD analysis project Ga0224511, IMG submission 169988) | Sediment microbial communities from San Francisco Bay, California, United States - SF_May12_sed_USGS_8_1 | ecosystem: Environmental > Aquatic > Marine > Sediment | place: USA... | reverse complement strand
GGCAGAGTTGTGTTTTTTTGCACTGTACTTCTTCTAAGTGAGATATATCTATCTACAAAGTGTCTTGTTAACAATCCTTGTTATTTTAGAGTTACGTCCCGGACACAGTTCAAAGTGTAAAATAATCAAAGGAAAATAACTCCAAAATTAGACAAGGCAGAGTTACGGTTATTTTGCACTGCACTTCTAATCAATGAGATCTTTCTGTAACTCTGCCTTGCCTTTTTCCTGAGTTATTGTATTTTGTTCATTTTTCGCTTTAACGTACAGCACTCCTTCTCGTCGTCGCCGAAGGGACAGTCGTTCCTCCCGTCACAGAAAACGCCACTTCCCACACACTTGCTCCCTCCCAGGCATCGGTATTCGCCATCCGCACACGTGCACTCATTTGCTGTAAAACACATCTTTACACAAGTAATATGGCGCACATATGAATTTACAATTTGCTTCATGAGTGAAAATTGAAACAAGACAGTGAGTAACATCTGGTGTAGTTTTTACATATATTTTTGTCATACTAATAGCTCAAGATTGATCAACAAATGCGGTAACACTTGGCCACACGGATTAACTATTAAACTGTAATATGCACACCTGTGTAAACATACTTAAATGATGTTCCCAATATATGTAATGAAATTAATCTGCATGAAGAAAACAGCAGCCTCGGTTTTATTGAAGCTGTACATCAATGGCAATGAACATTCCACCCTTATGACTCCCCTTAGCGCATGAGCTACTGTAAACACACAATCCATATTCCGAAAGGACCAGAGAAAACATGTTTCATAAAGTTTAATAAACTGTTTAACCCACCGCATGCAATTTCATCATCGTTATCTGGACAGTCGCGTTCTCCATCACACACCTTCCCCGCAGGAATGCAAATGTCAGCGTGTCTGCATTGGTACTGACCACTGGCGCATTTACACAGCGCATCCACTATTACAAGTAAGAAACATTTATATATTTTATGTATAATTATAATACATCAGTTCTAACGTGTTTAACTACGAACGATATGTAATGTTTTGATTTAGGAAATGCATTTCTTGATTTACTCTAGTTATGCTATTTTATGAACTACGATACAGCTACCCTATGATTTATTAATTAATACAATAAGTTTTAATAGATTTAATAGATTGTTTAAATGTGATGTTCACATGTAAAATATATTGTGAATGCATACGAGTGGCTCTGTATACATGTGTCTTTTATGTAACCTTGACATTTAAGAGTTTGAGTGTTTTGTTAAGGATTACAAGCTAAGAATGGCGTTTTCAACTAAACAAATGCAAAACAAAATATCACTTAATTGGAATAACAAAGAATTCGTTTATAGGTATGTAGTCCTTATGTATGGTTGCAAATGTGTTTTATTAACAGTTCGTAATCTTTATGTGGCCTATTTAACAAAATCGAAAGAGCAGAAAACACACATTCTTAACGGATGTCACGTCTGCTTTAAATGTTGTTAAAAGATTACTTATATTACTTATATTTTTATTAAGCAGTTAGACGCTTATTTATTAACGAGACTTGTACTTGTTTTTGCAGTGACGTTAGATTGGTACCTGCCCACTGTGATTTACTCTAACGGTTCCGTCGCTGTAAAGTTACGTAGCTCTATCTACCATTTTCAACTTGTCGAGAAAATCGCTTTGAAAGTTTCAATTGTCATTATCTCAATTAAAAACTTTTTCTGTGACATAAAAATCTATATTTAGATGAGTAATAAATTAAGATATTGTACTTCTGATTGCAGTGTTATAACAATCTCATTTTTGAAAACTTTAGAGCAACGTAATATTAAAGCGACTAGACTTGTCCGCGGAATTATATAACTAATAACAAAGTAACAAACCCGGGCAGCCTGTCTCATCCTCTTTCCCAGGGCACTCAGAAATTCCATTGCACGGCATGGCGCATTTATCCGCGGTGGTGCACTTGATTAACGGACTTGAACATCGCGGTCCTTCACAGGCATAATACAAAAATACATACATGTGTTATGATGATTTAATTTTATGGTCGTTGCGTTCAAAAAGGTCATCAGTATAAATATAAACACATTAACAACCTTAGTTTTATGAAACCTTTATAGATCTTAATAGAAGATAACACAAGACCGTGTTACGACAATGAGTTAAACGTTTTTTCTATCTATTAGGGCTGGGACTATACGGTAAGCAGCCGATACGATACGTATTCGATACGATACACATGTACGCGACTTAAGGTTTCAAAATCAAGAATTTTGGATTTCAACAACATAGTGAATTATTTGGTTTGATCTATACAGTGAATCCAACAAATATTAGTGCTTAAGCAAAATCATTACCTGTGTTGTGTGTAGTTGTATTTACAAAGTATTATTTCAACATAATTAAGATCAAACTCAATATGCTGATGTCTTTTGCTTCATTGTATGAAAGTCAAGTATGAAATTATACTTCTAGATGTATCGGTACAGCATGATGACCGTATCGATACGTACTGCTTGATTCCTGTATCGATACTGTACCGATAGTGACTGTATCGTCCCAGCCCTACTATAAATAATGAAAAGATTGTGATGAGAGGCGAGTGGACATACTCTGACAACTGATATATGACAATTAAATTCATTATGTGATCTTGGGTAGATCCCACGATTGACATACACAAATCAGCTTTCGCGTTCTCCACTGAAGTCGACATATGATTTTCTAAATACTTTGTGTTGCTCTTTTACTACTATATTGTACATATAAAACTTTAACGTACCACATCCGAGTTCATCGCTGCCATCGAAACAATCTTCGATACCATCACACACTTTCTCGCCAGATATAGCGATCACAACTTTACTTTCCTGGTCAAAGGCACAGATATACGAACCCGCATACACTGCAATGACAAATACATATGTGTATGTATGATAAGTGAAATATTGCGAAACACTGTCAGATACTTTCATCCACCGAGCAATGTGATTTCTTTTTTTGCAGAGAGTTCAGTGTGTATCGCGCCGGGATACAGTTTATAGTATTAGCGTTTTGAACGTTTGTTTGCTTATATTGTATTTGATTTTAGCGCACTTGAGCTCAACGTGTTCGTGGTGAGCTATTGTGAATTATCTTTGTCCGTCGTTGTGCTTCGTCCGCCGTGCGTATGTTCATGTTTTCACCTTACCATCTAATTCCCCAAAATCGCTCATGGGCGAAACTTAAAAGAAATGATACCCTAACAAAAATGTTTAAACGCTTTGTATGTGTTGCAAAGTAGATCTCATAGTCAAAAGTAGATCCAATATTCATAAATCTCCTTGTCTACAACCACACAGCCCAGAGTTTTCATATCAGGTATGTAACATCACCTAGACGTCCTGCTCTGAAGTTCAAATTACTCCTCTGATGTCAAAACTGATCCAGCCTTAGGTGTCACAAGTTTGCATTAAGTGGTATAGGAAAATCTTCAAACGACTTGGCCGGAATTGAAAAACTTTACGGGAATGAATTTGGGAAGTCCTCTAGCACAATTGTTGAAACTGTTCCGGTTATTTCAAAAGTAGGTCACGGGGTCAGAAAAAAGTTTCCAAAATGCCATAAATATTTTGTTCTGAAATACAAGGCCAAATCTTTGATATTTGGTATATTACATCATAAAGAGGTCCTTTACCAAAGTTTGTTTTGCATTTAAAACTAGCCACGCCCTTAAATCCTAAGTTAACAATTAATGGTATACATGTAGGTAAATTATCAATCGACTTCGTCTCCAAAAGTGCTTGGCCCAAATTGATAACACTTAACAGGACTGATTGTTACATCTCCTTCTGGTAAATATATTAACCATTTGTATACTGAGATGCATGATATATATTCTAAAATAAATATGAATATATAAGTTATTAAAAATAAAATGGTATAAAATACATACGAACGTATGTCTTACTAGTTTACTGTCTAGACGAATGTGCGATTGATGACCTACATATGCGGTAAAATCTTACTAGCATAGGGAATGGTTCGAGGTCCTGTCTTCGGTACAGCATTACCGTAACTGTTCTTTTTGGGATACGCAGACATCATTGGCCTCTGACTACGATTTCCAGGGTCAGCAACAGTGTTACTCATGGCCATAGTACACACAAAAACCAGCATCAACATGTTCGCCATCTGTGTTTCGAAGACATTTCATTCACATTAAGCATAAATGGTAGGATAAAGGTCGTTTGGTACCAAATCATTTTAATATTTAACCGATTCATGGTAGATAAACCAACCCTTGCATAATCATCCAAAACGTAAGTTGTCAGGCTTATTTTAAAGAGAAATGCATTTTGTTATTTGCATTTCCTTAAGGGTTGCTGGCGGTTTACACTTTGTGAGTAATGAATATATTCCACTAACTGTTGAGTAAGTGTGGTGTGTTTTTGCAACCAGAAGTTAGTTTAAAGCCAGTAATATCACTATCGGCTGTTCCAAGGCCGTAACTCTTTTAACTTTAAATTTTAAAAATCATGGGTTTAATGTTTGTTTGTTGCGTGTGTGCGGTGTTTTGATGTAATGTACAGTCGTTGCTGTTCATTTTGTTCTGGCCATATTGTTATAATGCCCCAAAAATTGTCACCTTAGCCTTGCATATATTTCTTCTAAATCGCGCTTTTAATGAACGGCGGTCTGTTGGTTACACAAAAACTGTCATATGCATATAATACATCTCATTTTCATCACTTAGACGGAATAGCTTACAGTAGTCGGCTTTTTGCCTGAGAAACGTTTGACCTTCCCCTTTTGGTATTTTAATAACGTTCGACATGTTCTCCCTCCGCTTTGGCGATGTTCATTTATCATAATTTGATTACATTAGGAGAAGGACTCATCGACGTCAAATATGGGGTTGTGTAGAGTGCGCGAACTATTTTCTGTCTACCTAAAACTGTTTTGTCGATTATTTGTTGTGTTTTTTTCATTTAATTTTAGCTTCTTAATTATCTGGGGAAAAAACATTTTTACTTATTTGCCTCTTACCATTTTTCCACATTATTTGTGTCGCCTTTAGAGTTTTGTTATATTAAAATCGTTGTGGTTTTAACTTAATTTATGGCGTACGCAATAAACGTTATGTTAAATTAATGTTATTATTCTGAAAATCAAATTCACATATGACAATACAACATTTTTAATCTATTGAACGAAAATGTCACAATGAAAGGTGCCTACGATTCGACATTTAGGGCAAAAAAATCAAATCATAATAATAATCGTAGTTTGGTCAATATCATTTTCTTAACAAACATCTGCTTCAATGTTTAAGTTGTATGCCTTAAATTAAATTTAGTCATATTTATATAACATATGTAGAAATAACAGACACATAAGAAAGAAAACAAAAAACATAGAGTCAAATCATTAAGAACAATTTCGCACCGCATTTATGGTTGCTGTCATGATAACGATTGTATCTTACGGCAAATTTTGCAGGTTACTAGAACGACTTCATTTCCGACATTTCACCAATTTTCGCATGAAAATGCTAGAAAATGACAAAAACACGTCAAGTGTAGCATTGTAAGCTTTGCCTTTTTGTTACACGTGACCTTAATTTTTTTAACGATCTTTTAACTTGTTAGGTTTATATTTTTTATATTTGATCAATTATTATTTCATAATCAAAATGTAAGGGAATTCATATGTTATATAATGTGCTAATATATATCGTTATAATCCTAAAAAACAAGCTTAATTGGATTTAAACTATCGCATTGTAAATTAATGTCCCCCACCTTTTGACGTTGCGCCGTATTAATTACCCTCACTTTAAAATGAAAATTGCACTATATACTTTTTACAGTTTAATTTATTAGCATTATATAATAAATTATAAATGTATTATTATTATTATTATTATTATTACTATTATTATTATTATTATTATTATTATTATTATTATTATTACTACTACTACTACTACTACTATTATTATTATTATTATTATTATTATTATTATTATTATTATTATTATTATTATTATTATTTGTAGCAGTATGCAATTTATTAACGCTCAAATTCAAATGAATGTTGGTTACAAAACAAATGATATTTAGTAATTTACCTTATAAATCTGAGCCTAATCCAACAGAGAAATCCTCGCCAAATGATATGTTAATAATACATTTGAACATGACGAAGATTGTAGGCCCTAGGCAATTAAAATTAATTACGTTTAAATTCATTTAAAGGTATACAAGCATATATTTTATATTTCTCAGCACTATAGAAAACAAAATACCTGGATTGTTTAAACAATTTTGTCGTGCGGAAATAACGTTTTGAGGGTTAATAAAAAAATTATATAAAACATGATTGTGTATATCTTCAAACAACTTTCAAAGCAACACAACGACGGAATTGCGCTGTGAATTTCAAAGGCCGCAAACGAATATGTTTATATTCCACAATGTCTAGGTGAGATGCGCGGTCGGGATAAAAGGATTCCCCATACGTATTCTGTCAATTCAATAAACAATAGCAATAACGTTTGTATTCCTTTTAAAGGTAAAACGGTATAACAACTTTACTTGCGAGAAGTATAGGGAGTGAGTAAGTACAATCGATCATACCTCCAGGCATTATAAGTTCGATTTTGGACGACCTCAGTAAGGTGTGTTAAACTCAAGTGCAAATTATTTCGTGTAAGTGTTACTATAAAATGTTGTATTTTTATCAATGTAATACTGAAACAAACATTAATCAAATACTACATAGTTATGATTAAAAAATGGTTATCATGGTCTGTGGGTCTGTATGTCTGTGGGTTTCGTATTGTATCAGCTGTTTTGTGTTGTTGTTTTCTTGTGTGAGCCATTTTGTCGTGGAACCCCTAGACATGACCTTGTCTTTTATATTTCCAATATTTATTAAACATGACATATCTACATTGTTTACTTTATTCTATGTTTGAACATCTCTTCAATTTATATTTGGATATCTCGGCTTATATATATGGTTATAGTCCCTATGTGTGTAGCATAATATCTCTAACAAGTTAAAAATTACAGCCAAATCAATCCAGATGCATCTCCATTATGGGTCTAAACTTGTTTGAAAAAACTGTAAAAAGAACAGTGTCCGGGCTTCGTTTTTAACAGTTTTTATTGGATCCTTTACAAACTTTATGACAATGTGTATGGACATGCTATCTCGGACAAGTACACCTTTCAGTCAATGCATGGTTCCGCAAAACTTCAATTTCCTCCCCTTTCTGTAGTTGTCCTTTGTAGGTGTGATAAGGCTTAAAACAAACAGGAAGTATGCCTTAATTGTTTTACTAGGTCAGGTGGTCACCTGACACTATAACCCTAATCTATTGCATTAAAAGTGGCCATATACTGTTAGAAATTATCATGATGATCATTTGGGGAACTGTCCATCGCCCCAGATACTAATAGATTATGATCATTGAACTATTTAAAGTTTGTGGAACTAACCGTTTGTGGACTCCTATTCGACCAGTTGTGATCTGATTCTGACTGCAAGCTTTGTGAAGTGGCATTATATCTCAGCAAAATTCCCATTCTAGCCAATTTTTCTACAGCACTTCTGGATTATGACCCTTGCTTTGTTAAAATATGTAAATAAATATAAAATTTCATATACATATATAATTAACAGTGTCCTAAATCCTTTTCATACAGTTTTAATTCGTTGCTCTTCACTCTTACTTTCAATTTGTATGAGTCAAATCAGTAAGAGAAAACGGGTATTTGGGATTTTTTTCAAAAAGAACGGTTGTCTTTTACCTTTGAATTTAATGCATTTTACGACACCACATACTACGGGGTTGTTTTGCTCATACATACATATTTCACTATCATTTGATATTATGTAACATGCCAGCAGTGTGTTGACTGCTTTCTGTCAACATACTAAGACAAACGATAAAATGGATTCAATTGCAGCCGGTTTCTACACTAATATATTATAGATGTGTATGCTATAAACGAGTGAATACAGTAAATTAAATTCATTTTCATGAACATCATAAGTGACAGTCAACGAGTCCAAATGATCCAACCTCCGGGCAGAATCCTATCGATTTGTTAAATTGTAAAGCGATACAAACCGAAATAATGTGCGTTTGATTTTGCAAACTTTTCGCACTAACGTTGTTATAGCATTTCAAAATCGATGAAATAGGCTCAGATGCGGAAATCTTACTCAAATTGATAATGTTATTATACCAAAGGGGTTACATTAGAAAATGTATTGCTTTATCAAATCGATTTATTTACACTTAACATCGTGCTATAATATATGGTCAAAACGCATGAACTATTGATTTCCAATGCGGCAACGACTTCAGCAGTTTATTAAGGTTTGAGTATACAAAATACTGCCCCAGAGACGTACATGTTTAAAGCTACACGTATGGCGAAAACTAGTTCACAGAATGCCAAATAATACATTAAAACAGGCATATGAATAATATTGTTATAACCATAATAACGGTATACACCACTACCACCATCCCCACCACTCCTCTTTGGTACGCAGTGTTCCGGGGAGGGAGATAAACCGTACACAGTTTGCAAAGCGTCGGTACGAAGTAGGCAGAAACATGTTATTTCATACACAGATACCAAACGCAGGTAGTGTTTCATGCCCATACTAACATTTTAAAAAAACATCCAAACATGTTCAGTTATGAAAACGTTCTATACTGAATTATTATGCAAAGTCCTTATAGAACTTTGGTTTATGAAGAAGTAAACAAAATATTTTTTTTAGTTTAAACAATATATGTAATGTACATAATTTGATAAAATGTTTTCACATGCATAGTACGTAACACAGTACCAATGCAATACATGTATACTTCGTTGCAATGCTTTTTCCTGCTGCAATCTAACTTCAGGCAAAAAGTTGTACTTTCTGTTCAATGGGTATTTATTCCGGTTAGATGTTATGTTTTCTGTTAAGGTGTCGTCTCAGAGAAACACACTTAACAGCTCCGACAGATTTAGCATTGAATTCCATAAACAGTGTGATCTTGTTCATAGTGTACTCTCATATAATAACTTCCACTAAAACATAAATATCAATCTTGACTGTGATAGCTGAAGCTCTGAAATGTTTAACATTACACGAAAAGGTAAAGAAAGATTGTGTAGCCCACAAAGTGTCACATTTCAGAAAATCTTGAAAAAAAAGACTACAATAAAACAAACATTGTTGACTCAACAAGAAAACACAATACGAAAGCAACACACAAATATGTACGTTAAACTAATTGGATATATAAAGCGTTGCAGCTATTATTTAGCATTACATCCGGAAAGGATTTGAACCCATCGTTAACTACAAACAGAAATTAAACACACAGCCCGAAACCCGAGTAAAAGGCATGTCGGTCGATTAGAATTGTATGCAAGGTAGCCCGACCGGTCGATTTAAATTTTGAAGTAAACATCTAAATAAAGAAACCATTTAACATAAAAACTGATTTTGGAGTCATGTGTTCGTAATAAAACACAAGCAATGTTAAAATAAGCGCAAGTCAACTCATTTCTAATATGACTTGTTTGAATTATGACCACAACAAAACGTTTGGGCTATTAAAATTTCATTCAGGCTATGGAATCTTTAATTTAAATAGCCCAATGGGCTATAGTCGAAAAATAATTAACGCGCAGACTGCTTATGTGTATCATCAAAACTTAAATACACATTGTTAATGCAATTCAATGGATCACAATTTCCTGTTCTGTAATGATCATTATTTTCCCTTTGGCACTCAGATTTATCATTATGCGTGTTTTGTTTGATTGACACGAACATGAATTTGCTTTTCTCGGAAACGTCTAGAGGAAATCCCTATGTAATACGCATTTCTAGTATAGTATATACGTCTTCAAACAGTTCCACAACTGTCAATCATGATCATTTATAACTGTACATGGTCAATTTTTATCCAATATATTAGGATTATAATGTCAGCTGACGATCTGACCTAGAAAATACAATTCTGTTTGTGATAAACATTATCACAAGATCAAAGAAAATATGCCGATTTGGGAGGAGCTTGAACATTTGTGGAACTATCCATTACAACGGAGGCAAACTATGTTTGAATTGTTAACAGAAAGCTGCGTGGTTCACCAATCAACACAGAAAACTAACCGCGCGGTTATGGTCATTGTTTTGTTCACAAATCGTTTACCGAAAACCCATTTTTCTAACGCTTTTGTTGTGTCATGATAACGAATGAGGCATTTGTGTATGCCGTCCTGCACGTGAAGCTTGATGTAATCCGTGCAAAATCGTGCGGCCACCGGCCGGCAAGTGTACGATGATTTCTAAATTCGCATGTGTAGTGCAGATCGATGAAATCGCACGGCGGATACTAATACCTTACATGTTCAATACCTGAAGACAAAACTCAGTCCTTTCATGAACCTGTTCTAAATACAAGGTACAGTTTCTAGTGTTAATTGTGTTCGAATATGCTATTTTAAGTTTAGACAAAGAAACCAATCTTAAATGTCCGTAAGCCGCGATTCGTTGCGCTGACCAATATCCGTTCCGTGTTTTATGGCATAATAGGGGGACACGATGTGATAAAGCTATATGATCATGCATATTCCAAAAAAACGACGTTGCCACTATCATTGCAACTGTGCTTGTTTTGACGAGAATTTTGCTGTTTCCTTGATTTAATTTGTCCCTGCTGAATTTGTTTTCCGCGAAAATGCACGTTTGCACGGGAAAATGCTGTTTTGAATGTAATCCTCTTTATTGGAAGTGGTTTTAGTCAAATAATTTTAGGCATAATTTCCCTTAGGAGAAACTTAAAACAATGCAAATCTCTACATCTATATAATAAGTGCTTAAGAACTTCTCAACTTGTAATTACAAAAATAGCTTTAAACAACAAATACATGCATTTGAGATGTTTTGTAGTGTACAACAAATCATACAGAGTTAAAATAACAACACGTGAATAATAAACGTGCGGTTTTGATTTTTTGTTAGCTGCTTATGTGTGTGTATTTATTTAAAGAATCTTATTCAAAAATATGATATGTGCATTCGCTTTTTATTTTCTGAAGGAAAAGTTGACGTCCATCCGTTGTTTACTTTGTAAAAGAACGTTGATTGGTCAGCTTAAAGTCGATCGACCAATAGAAACAACGTCGCTTTACATTGCACGCATGTAACGCTGTTAAATGACGTTAGCTTAATAATTTTGTTTTGTTAATAATTTTTTGCAAAATTTGAGTTTACAAAAGCAATGCAATAAATTTTATGGATTTGCCAGCTCTCTCGTGCACTTTTTATGTGCATGAACCGCACCAAAAAACGAATCATTTCTTAAATCTTATTCAGAGTCATGCGCTAGCGCGCTTTATGAATTTGCCAGCTTTCTCGTGTACGATTAATCTGCATGAACCGCACAAAACGTAGAAAAATTCCTTAAATCTTATTCTGAGTCGGGTGAAATAATATTTTTAAACTTTTAAAATTTAATGAATTCCATTTTTTCGAAATGTTTTACATATTTCACTGTACTAAAACAAAAGTAACACAGGATTCACAATAATACTCAGCCCGGGTGTGACGTTCTGTGCAAAGGATAAGGAACATTACATGATTTTCTAGGATGCATAATGCTTGTCATTCAGTGCAATGGTATTTGAAAGAGCACCGTAGGGTGAAGACTCAGCAGATGTCGTTTTCGTAAGTGGAATGATAGGGACGGTAAAGGTGGAAGAAAAATTGGCAAATACACAGAAGGTTTCTTTGGCCGACAAATATGTGTGAATTGTAAGCCAAATAATTCTTCTGCAAAATAAAATTTCCTCAATTCCTTTAAAGGGGCATTGTCTGATCTTTTTATCAGCTATCTATCAGCTATTTATTGAATATTTTAATATCAAGTAGTATTTTATCGTCAAAAAGAATGAAATAATAACATAATACCGAAACATATTGCA
>Ga0224511_10002875_pt1 | contig 11981 bp, 8 predicted proteins | sample SF_May12_sed_USG_2_FD_169988 | JGI IMG/M metagenome (GOLD analysis project Ga0224511, IMG submission 169988) | Sediment microbial communities from San Francisco Bay, California, United States - SF_May12_sed_USGS_8_1 | ecosystem: Environmental > Aquatic > Marine > Sediment | place: USA... | reverse complement strand
ACTACGGGCCGAATGGCCCAAGTAGGAAGACAATGAGATCTAATTACTAAAACTTAGTAACCTAATGATCTTTACTCCCATATAACATCGGGTAGATCTCAAAATTGAACGTAATATTGGAGAAAGTTGAAGTGCTTTGCTGGTTTTCCCTAGCCCTAAATAGAGGCTGTTGCGCTTGGGTCTCTACCGTTGCGCCCTAATGGCACTAACGCTCGCTGACAGAGGTGACACTGCACTCTGAAACCCTATTTCTATATTTTTGTGGAACATTTTCTCTATTCAGACTTGTGTAACTACACCTCTAGTATGCACCTGCAAGAGAATTTTCCAAACATCAGCGCGTCAGCCAAAAAATCAATGCAAACACTAACAGCTCTGTGTTAATTTCCTATCTCGAGGCCAATTCTGTTGCATCGACGGTCTGAAAAGTGCATCGCCGAGGGCTCTAAGTATGCACATTGGATAGGACTATATCTAAGCTTCCATTTGAGCTAGGTATTGGGCCCGATTGTTCATGGTAGCCTTCAGAATCCGAAAACAAGTAAAGACAGTTTCAGCCATGACATAACCCCTTTAACTGAAAGAAACCAACAGTTTTTAGCGAATAATACTGATGCCAGGTTGTTTTGCCCAGTTCTAATGCTATTTTTTTGAAATTCAGCTGAAATCGTAGCTCAGCCAGTACCGGCAATCAGCAATAAAATGCAGAAACATTTATCTCCGATTGGCGGTACCAAGTTGAGCTACTGTTTTAGCTGAGTTCCAAGAAAATAGCATTATAACTGGGCGAAATAAACTGAAATCAGTATTTATCGCCATGAAATGTTAGTTTCTCTCAGTTAAAATGGTTTATTCCAGCCCAGAACCCCAATTTGTACGTATTTAAGCCGCGAAGCCGTCGACTATTTCTCGTCTGGAAAATCATCTAGTGTGACAGTACCATTACCTGATGTCAGCCTTAACCTTATAACCGTCAAATGGTCTAGCGTTGGTGAGCTTCATCATACTGTTGGCTTGATCTCCGGTCGCAGGTGATGAGTTTGCAGAGAAGTCTTGCGTACTTCTGTTACCTGGAGAGAAAGGTTGCTCAGCTGTGCCAGGAGCTGAACATTGAATCGCGGAACATCAGTGATGTTACCTCCCATATCAGTACTGTGGGTAAGTGTGTCCTTAACTGTCTCACTATCCCGGTGTCACACCGTCACGCTATAAAACAGTTTTTTGACTGGTCGGGGGCTTGACCATCCCATTTAGTGGACCTTCTAAGGCTTAGGCTTGCCGTCAACGATTTCTCGTCTGGAAAATCATCTAGTGTGGCAGTACCATAACCCCAACATTTTGAAACTATCCGGGCAAACATGTACAGCGCCTCACGCGGTTTCAGCATGTACCCTGGTAGCTGGGTTTAGTCCTGGTCATAGTCACCTTTTGCTATGTCAGCTCTATCCAGGCCTTGTAGCGTTTTTAGAAGCTGCACCAGTGTATCCTGAAATGCAGTGGAAGTGTGTGAAGGCCTGCGGAGAGACTCATTGCTATCTCTTGCTCATCGCCTTGTGTTGTCATTTTTGTGTGTGCATTGCTGTAGAAACACTATGTGATGGTGTGCAGAATATCGGACCGATTGAGGATTTTTCCCCACTTGACTTGTTGCATACGTATCTCTATGTGATCGAAGGTTTTCCAGAGATCCGTGAAAAGTATATGGTTTCACGATATCAGGTCAGACCACCTTTCATCTCTGCATCTGCCTTTCCACTTAGTCGCTACAGACCAGGGATCAAGGGCCTGGATCAGGACCCATTACCCGATAGTTCAACTGGTTCTTTTGCTTTAGGTTTATGGAGTTTATATCACTGCTTCACAGTGAAAGCTTGTCTGTTTCTGTGCCGACTGCTCGAGTACTCAAAATATAGTCAGATACGGAATCTTTGTGACAGCCTATAGTTTTTCTACTTACAATAATTTCAGTATCACTTAGTGATAAATTAAGTAAAAACTTGCCATTTTCATAAACTGTAATTGTCCACTCATGATGACTCACAAGTAAAGTTCCGGCACAAAAACATCGAAGGATATCTCGAACATACCATCAAAGAACCCTGCCGGCTTTACCCTGGCTCTTCTACTGCTTCGCTCGCCCACTATACCCTGCCTGCCCGAAGAGCCAGCCCAACTTGGCTAGTATAGCTTGAGCCTTGATGCATGTCTCATTCCATTCTTTAATCACATAGAAGTTATGATACGCCCTCTGCGCTTGGCAAGTTATAAATATAACCCAAGTTTTTTCAACATTTCACTAATTCCCTGCCCACAAGCAAACATCGCAATGCACCCGAATCACCATGCCTACTATAGCATCTTACCTCCAACGGAAAGGAGTCTGGATTTATCGAGGTCGGCATCGACGGAACAAAATGGAAGAAAGGTCAAACAAAAACAGAGCCAAAAGTCACTAAAGCCAAACCCAAGCCCGCAGTTGTCTGCAAAGCCGAGTCCGCAGCTGTCTGCAAACCTGAGCCTGGAGCTGATGATCTGATTTCCGATTTCCTGATATCACCGCCAACAACTGAGCAGATACTTGTAACTTCTCAGCTCTCACCGGGTGGGTAACCAGGGCACAAGGCTGTTCATACAGGAGCAATGTCAGCATTTTTAGCTGCGCATGAAATCTCTGGTAGGACAAGTCTAACGGTTAGTTTCCATAGCAGATCACAAGGCTCGCAAGCTTCGCAACAGGCTTGCGTCTGCGATGCGTATTGATATGAAAACATGGTTGGGACTCACTCTGCGAAGTTCGGGGAGGGTCTGCGATCTTCACAGTCAAGTCGCACTTTTGCGAACACCCACGAAATTCTTGGGGTTGTTGCGAGGCATGGGAACAAAAAACGCATGTTCACAATGCTCCTTTGTTTGGGAGGTACAGTTTTGGTCTTACTCTTTTATGTGAGAGGTAGCAAAGTGTGACATGCACAATCACGGAATCCTGTAGAAATGCTAGTAGGTACTAGTAGTACCCACTTTCCCTACCTCCGCAACAAGGGAGGTTCGCAGTGGAGACAACTGCAACCTGAATGAAAACCCCCAGCATCGCAGTCGCAAAAATTTGCAGGAGGTCGCAACCCCAACTTGCTGCAAAGCTTGCGATCTGCTATGGAAACTAACCTTGAGAAGAGTTGGAGTGAGAAGAGTGGGAAAATTAGCCATGGATTGTGTGTGTTTATGTTGGATGCTAACATATATATATAATTATAATATAATATTCACTGTCGGTTGCATGCAACAAAGAACGCAACTAATGAAGTTGCTGTCTTGGGCAGGTCTTTTGGTAGTGGGGGCTGGTCATGCCCAGGGTCAGCGCCACTCTACCAGGACACCCGCTGATTCAACGTGAAGCACGAGCTACAAGACTGAATGGGTGGTCTAGGAAGGTTCGGGGTCAGTCAGTCTTAGCCATTTGTTTACACGTCACCCACCGGAATTCGGCTGCTCTTAATGAAAAGAGAGAGGTGACTCTGTCGAGTGAGCTCGACTCTAACTCTCCACTGGTGGGGACCTCCATGGTTTTTACCGTGGTGTTCCGAAGCCACGCTAGCAATTTGGAGTGAATTACAGGCTTGCTAAAGGGATATACTAAAAACACCCTGCCGGCAGTTAGGCTCGGACCTGCATTCATTAGAATGCAGATCCAAACTTTTTACCTACTGAGCTATCCTGGCTCCTGAACGTATATAAATATAAACCATTCTCATATAATGTACTGAACATTACCTGTCTGATACATCGCTACGAGTGCTATGACCAAAGGGAATGACAGTCTTATTGCAGAAAATTTTTCCCCATTTGTGTTTGTGTTTGACTGGTAATCATTTAACGTGGTAGAAAATGACTATACAGAAATAATCATCTGGTCCAACTTACCCTATATAGCAAGATATCACTGCCTCGATGCATGATACTGTTTTAGCCGAATACTGCATTTGTCGATGGTGCCTTGTTCGCAGATGCATATCTGTATAACAACTGTTTATGCTTGTAGAGTCCCATAGATTTCCAAATCCACTAGTGAAGAAGAATATTACTAAGCTGAATCTTCTGGAGAGCTCCACATCTAGTAAGCAGAGCTCAAAAAAGTGGCAGAAAATTTTCTTCAGGCCCACGGAAAACAATGATCTTGACCCAGGTTAGCCCAACTAACGCCAACACAGGTTTTACAGAGTGGGATGGCAGGTTTTAGTGTACATTTGATTGTTTTGTCTCGTCTTAGTTAACCTGGTGTTACTGTGTTGGTAAGATTTTGTTGCCTTTGGTTTATATGGAAATTGTGTTGCGTTGAATTCTATATAAATTGAATTGAGTGTTGCGTGTATATTAATGTGTTGGAGAGACCATCTGAGGAGAATTGTGTTGCATACTGTGTTAGCTGCACTGTGTTGTATATTGTGTAACTGCCATTGTGTTGTACTGTCTATCAGCTAGCATTGTCTTGTGCAGATGCAGAAGAGGTGATGCGTTGCTTTGATTTACTGGAGGAGACTGGCCGACAGTTCATTATGCAGTCGCCTGAACCTTAGCAACCACTAGAGGGAGCTTTGGATGTGAGCGCGATTCTGCTCTCCCAGATTGAATGAATACCCAGTTTATGGCTTATGGTTCATACAGAGTGTACTTACATGGTTTTGTTACTGTTATCTTTTATACTATTTCTTTACAAATTGTTTGTATGTTTGGAAAACATAGATAGCACATTTTATTTATAACATTTCATGTACATGTAGAACAGGTTTTGAAAGATAGCCAAATGGCGACTTCACTCACTCATTATTTTCAAACTATAAAGCGACAGCCAAACTGAGGAAATACATCAAATACATGTTTTGTTGACTCTATGATCAGCTCATACATTATACCACTGAGTATGTGTGATGACAAGTTTATGGCTACATGCAGCGTGTCTCTAATAACAACTGCTAGGTAAAAATCAATGTCACTATTTATAAAATTTAATACTGATGTGGTGCATGTGTGTTAATGCAGCAAAAAATATTGACATCTCGTAGTCACTGGTCAGCAGTTTTTCAACAAAGCAATAACTGAGATCAATATTTGCCGGATGACTGCACAATTATGGTTTTGTTACCAGCAATATGTGAGTTAGATGTTATGTGAAAACACGTTGCGCTCTGCCCGTGAGATTGTTTTGCGCAGATAGTAATGGCCAACGGCTTTTTTTCAGGATGGCCCATGATGTGCCCCATGGAGCAGGCTATTATCTGGGTCGACCTTCTTTATACTTGTCGTAGTCGAAATTTGACAACAGTGGGCAAGATGTCATGGGCATTTCCAGACACCATCATGCATAGGTTCACCTCATCTAAACCGAGAACATCACTGAACTGAATACCTAGTAGTATCCGTTTTTATAGTTTAGGGCGCAAACTCTTAACTGAGACCTATTGCTAGTACATAGTCAATGTTGCCTGCTACAGTCAGTGCCGCTTTCGAGCTTTGCGGAGAAAGAGTTGCCAAGTCCAGTTTAATCTAGCAGGTTGGCAAACAACTACACAGGTGTTGAACCAGGTTGTATTTGTTCATGTGGGAAAGTGATGGTTGGTACAATCTGTTTCAATGACCTTGGTCTCAATAAGGCTTACCTGGCATAGTTACAGCTTAATGAATACATGGCACTAATCACTTCACAGTCTGGACCAACTCATTTCACCAATTATTGGCATACAAGTTTAATTGCATTGATGCTCAAGAAATAAAACCTTCTCTAGACCACAGTTATATCAAAAGCCAATTTATTTTTAAGATTATGGACTCACTGGTCGAAAGTTGGATAGTTTTATATGGCCCGATCCTGTCAAACGCTTGACTTGGAATTCAACTAGTTTTTGTATCACGCTTGGTAACAACTCATGAGATAGGATACCACAATTTGGATCAGCAATATTTAGGAAGAATGTATAATATTCTTTGGTCCTTTCCCATGAATATTAATTAAAAGCTGTTGCAATTTCTCGGGAGTGGCTTGGTATTACAGACTATCTACATGGTATTATCCAATTATTTTTGAGTGGCGTAGTAGAATTGTCAACCTTTCTTTCATACACATTTTCCTATAATTCTATAAACCAGAGAATTGGTTGCCACCTCAGCCAAGCAACATAACATCTGGTATTACTTCACGGGTTGGGAAGTTAGTTATCGACTTATGAGAGTTAAAACTGATTGGATAGCCCGACAATTCTTGGACATAGAGACAGTTCAATCCACGACAAGGCTTAGTGATTTTGACATAAATTAAGCTTTAAAATGTCTCAGTCACAAGCGACCTACATTACAACAAGTCAGAGAGGCTCTATAATGCCAGGTCAGCAACCGTCAAAGTCATCACTCAAATGTCAACGTCCATCCGTCATTCCATCAGAGGGATTTAGTAATACCTCTAATGACAGGGCGAATCTACAAACAGCGCAGTAAGTATCATAGAATCATAAAGAGGGAGGACATAGTTCTTTTACTGTTCTAAACTCTTGCTAACACACAAGTGAAATGACCACCTTTTCGGTTGCACATACATGTCTTCATACATTGAGTTGATTATTTCAACCGAACTACTCTGTCACAAAGTGATTCAATCAAGCATTTTGACAAGGGATGAATGAGATTTCTCTAATTGTATAGCTACTATCAAAATAGCACCACAAACAACAGCTTCATCCCCGTGATACCTAATAATCAAACCCAGATACAAATCAGCTCTTGCCTACGATGAAAGACACAGGGCATAGACTCGGACAAGGCAGCATGAGGTTGGTTCAAACCTACACACTGTACTAATGCTTCCATGAAATTCTAGTGAGCACAGAGTTCGCTACCTTGAATTTAGGAATCTTTTCGACACCAGTAGGCATTCATTTACATACCGATAACTATGTGGATCCTTTCAGTATTGTGAGGCAGAGCATATTTTGGCATAATATATTGTATATATCTTAGGTTGTGCGCAGAATCGTTATCAAACAGTACAAAAAAGTTAATGCATTAGGGGTAGTTAAATAACTTAAGCATTCGGTTTGAGATCATCATGGGTTCAAGCTTCAGTCAGTCACATCCTTTCATTTGTAAGGTTTAGGTTCTCGCTCGGTTCCTAGATCCTAGCTTTCTGTCGCTTCGAACCATGTGGTCTGTCACCAGAAAGGACTCCAATTATGTCCAGGGGAACAACGAATGTACATGTAAAAGCTATTTCAACTCTTAATCTATTGAGGCTGTGAGGAAGCTGCGTGTTTTATGTTTTGTTTGCTCCTTTACAGGAGAAGAGGGAAATACTTAGGAACACCTTCTAATATATCGCTGCTGCCGTCCGAACCCACAGTACTGAAGGCTCCAACATACCAGCTAGAACCAGCCCCAGTAAGTCCTATTGCATGGCCAATTAAGGCTATGTATGTTGGGCTATTTCCTGTTATTATTTTACTCGAGCGCTTGGCCATACTATTCAGCAGACTCGCTATAAGCCTGAGGTTTGGTCCGGAGCAGTAAAAATGGAGAGAAGTTTATACTCCCAATGGGCATTAATTTAGCTGACCTGTCAAGACTGAGACTCATTTTGGAGTGGTATGAGCTTGCAAATATGAGCGCACATAGCTCACTGTGACAGTCTGGCATGACCAAAGGTTGAACTCAGGATCTAACCATGTTATGTTAAGCGCTCTAGCCGCTGAGGTGTCACTGTTATGGTCCGTGCCTGCGTAACACTTTTGAACCAAACACATACATTCCTGTTGCTATAGTCCACTCAGGCAGCTCGAGAGCACATATAAACACCAGTCTGAAATATTGTTTGCTGGTGCTGCTAGGCAAGATGTACTCATTATTTATCGTCGGCTAGGTGGATTACACTTGAGAATTGTGGGTTGTGTACAGTGCGTGTAAGTGCGTGCTTTCAAAAGTTGACAATAGGGTTTAAATAGGACTTGTTAGCAAACAGTGTGTGTACCACAAGCAGAGAAAAACCGTGTCACCTTCAGTTATGAGATGCTGCTGGACTAATTCTGGGCAAAGGAGGTTGAAGTTAGAGTACAACGCAGCCGCTCGTGTTCTATGCGCTGTCTAAACTGAATTTTATGTATTGTGCAGAAGGGACCTGAAGCAGGGCAGAGAATTAAGTGAGAAATTCAAAACTGGATGGCACCAGCTGACATACAAGGTGTTACAATGTTAGATGTTAAATTGCCTAATGGTGGCTTTAAAAGTTAGAAGTTGAAGTCATCATTGCCCTATGTATATTTTAAGTTTAGTTTGATCCAGCATAATCGGTACCAATTTCTGTTTTAGGAAAAGGCTTTCTACCATAATAAGGTACAACCAATCATACGAGCCGTCCTTGATGAACAACTAAAGGATGTGGTTTACTCTGGTGATCTATGTAAAGAGAGGACAATTACCATTAGTGAGGCCATACTAGCCAAACTAAAGAGGTTACCTATGGAACGATATAAATATGTCTGCAGTGTTGTGATAGGTGAAAAGCAGGGTCAGAGTGTGCATACCTCCAGTCGCTGTGTATGGGACGAAGCTCATGATAGCTTTGCATGCGAATCTTTTGAGAACAAATCTTTATACTGCGCAGCTACTGTCTATGGATTGTATGCAGAGTAACCAGTTAGGGTGACCAGTAGATGACTATTTGCCTACTCTAATAAATTCATAGTTCTGCTTAAGAATCCAAACTTTCAGCTTAACTGAAGATGTACAAGTCGATCTGAACTAATTCAATAGTTATACTTATTTCATGATCATAAATAAAAAATATGCCATAGAAAACCGATCAGAAAGCATTACTTTAATTCAGTTAGTGACTTAGCGATGAATAACTAATGAGCCACCCAATAGACATCACCAATACACTGACTCCACAACAGGTCTTTTGCTATTAGGGTTGAGTCACTTCTGTGAAGAGTTACTGGACAGTTTAGGCATCATGAATCTACATTAGGCTCATCAAACATCCACGCAGTACACCGGTCTCTTTTATTGGCAGTGTCAGATGATAAGGCTTTCACATAGTTGGAAGACTTTCTGTAGTGAGAAACGACACTGTGACCTGCTACTGCATATCTACTGGCCGACTGCCGAAGAACGGCTAGTAATGATGGTGATATCGATCCTGCAACATAACAGAATGCCCTAATTACAGACAACAGTGCAAAGCATCACCTAGCGATGGCTTGGTTCCAGGGCCCAGGACACAGCTCCCTAGAACGACTAACTAAATGGGTATGCTTTATTTATCACCCGTATTCACTGAGGTTGAAATGACCAACTGGTCCTCAAATTGGGAATTGAATCAGGTACATCTGATTCGAAACTCAGTGCATGATCCACTATAAGTCACTGGTTCACTGCCTCAAGTCAAATTGAAGACCTCAACAGAATTCCAATTGCTTTCATTTATCTGGCAGAGATGGTTTGCTTCATACATTTTAATGACTAAAGAACTTGGAGTGTATTTATAAGTGTCTGATCAATTTTTTCATTAGAAAACCTCAGTCACCAGGGCAGACCTTCCAGTGATGCTGTGATTGAAAATGTTTAAGATATAAAGATCCAATTCCAATTCATGCAATATAATTGAATGAACTTTTAATTTGAACACCACAATGTAATTCAAGCTCAACACGGTCCCTAAGTTTGATGACAACCCGTAGTACAACGCTGGAAAAGTCGGAGGCATCTAATGGATAAGTGTATACCATAAAGGTAGAAGGAGGCGAATTTTATGTTATATATAGGGTTCCACATACCTTTTGTTGCAACAGTAGACAGAAACTTGCGTCCATCTACATTTATTAGATCTTCTGGTTTATGTACACCAGTTGCAGTGGGCTGGATGGGCTTCTGGCATCCAGTCACTGGTGTTGCATCTATAGAAGGGTTGCCTTGCGCAAAACCGTGATTTATACGAGAGGTTTTATCCTTGATGTGTTCTTCTATGGTACTGTAAAAGAAAGTTGAAGTTGCCCAAACCAGGATACATATGGTGTAAATTCATGATGGGGCTTTTCAGCAAAGTCAGTTTTGTTATGAAGGTATCAATGTAGAGCGAATGGCAAAAAGTAAGAAATTAAAATACACAGAGATCAAACATTCCAAGCTTTAAATTAAAATATTTCAAAATGAAATGCTGCTCACAAAATTATGTACTGGATACTACCAAAGGGCTCGGAATTATTCCAGAATCATAAGGTTCTTCTCATTCAGGGGTCAGGATAACACCATCCTCCTCAAATCTACAGATACTTCATAGGAGCAGGTGACAGCATATCATACTTACTTCATGAGGGTTTTATCATTTCTGGTTACTCTCACATACTCTTCCTCCAGGATCCGTAGCAGAGTAGTAAACTGTTCATTCTCATGTGGAAAACGTGTAATTCTTCCTTCATTCTGCATTATGGCTAACTTATATAAAGCCGCTGTAGTCCTATTAGACTTATCCCTCATTAGACTTATGAAGGATTTCTTTGTCAGACGGAAACAGACAACTTCTTCTTCTGCGGTGACTGTGTTGTTATAGTGAGGGGAATCTAAAGCGCATTCTATGCTACCTGTTAGAGGAGAAAAGCTTGACTTAGCTACACATACACCCCTAACAAATCAGCGGGGTTTCAATCAAGAGCTACAGTCTTATCCTAATTGTAAGTCAAGTGTATCCCAGGGTGAATTAAGAAAGGGATTGCAAAGTTTTACTATTCCCTGTGTAGGGTCATGAAGTTTGCTTCCTTGTTAATAGGGAGACTTGGTTGGAGCTCAGGAGGCAATTGAGGTTGGATGCTCTTTCTGCCACCATCATTGACAAAGTTGTCGCTGGCCAATACAAAAATGAGGACATCTTACCCACAACATCATATCCGCTGAGAAGGCATATATCATGTTGGAGTCCAAGGTGGGCGGAGCTTGCCCTCTGTCCTCTGGCTGACTTCACCGGACGCATTGGTTTTGAGACTTGAGTAGATTGTGTACCGATTCTTTTGAGTTTCTGTAACTCTCGCGCTTTAAGAAAAGCATCTAAATATTGTTGAAGACGAACCAGGTTGCAGGTGACTCTTACTTGGCCGCTACAAAGAGCAGTCGGTCATAGAATTAAAGTCAATTGGCGTATTTATGGTATTGTACTCATACATGCATATAATGACTGCTTGTGTCACAGAAAATCTTGAATTGAGGGCAGCTTTACGGCCTGAATCAACTGCTCTTATATCATGCAGTCGCGTAGCGGGTGAGATGTGCAAAGGTTGCATTGAGAAAATACTCTAAAATCTTAGCAAGACTATAGTTGGAAAGTTCAACACAATGTTGAGAGATATCCAGGCTCTGCAGTCTGTAACAATCGGTAATACTATAGCACTGTACATAACCAGACTAGAGTTTCAAGGGGAGAAGACGAGATGTGGGTTTGTTAATACATGTATTATTTACCCCATTGAATTGGCAATCCCAAGACAACAAATGGCCAGGAATAATTATGACGCATACAGACAATAGGTGACAATACAATTCCATGCACACAAATGATGTTATACTCACGAGAGAATGAAATAGATATCATTTGCTGGGTCACCTTGCTTGACTAGCACATTGCCGAAGTTGAATACCTGTTTTTTTAACGCACAAGCTACGAGATATCTGTAAAAAAATGGATTCTGTTAAGATATGGTTGCGAAAGAGAGTGCATCTTATTTACTTACTTTGAATGACACTCCGAAATGCCCACCAGCCGTGCGTTACTGGTTAGGATGCCAGATTTGTGAATAGCGAGTCATAGGTTTGAATTCTCGTTCAACATTGGTGGCAGGAGAGGCATAAAAGCTAGTTCCAATTAAGGCTCCAACCAAGTTCCCAAATAAATCGAGATAGCATACGCCATTCCCGGACAAGAAGAATTTAATGGAGTTGTCATCCTCGTTCGAGTT
>Ga0224511_10002874_pt1 | contig 11982 bp, 7 predicted proteins | sample SF_May12_sed_USG_2_FD_169988 | JGI IMG/M metagenome (GOLD analysis project Ga0224511, IMG submission 169988) | Sediment microbial communities from San Francisco Bay, California, United States - SF_May12_sed_USGS_8_1 | ecosystem: Environmental > Aquatic > Marine > Sediment | place: USA... | reverse complement strand
TTTTTTCACTTTTATTCATGTACTCAGTGCCCACTACCAATATGCAAAATTTCATAATGATTCGTTGATAAACAAAAAAATTAAGTTTGCAAATAATCCGGATTTGCAAACTTAATCTGGACACTGATGTATACAACTCACCAACTCCAAAATTGTGGTAGTCATGACCCACAGACATATGTTTGAAATTCACTGTTGGCAAATAGCCCTTTGTCCCCATTACAGGATTGTCTGTCTTCATGTGTGTCTCATCCGACTGGCTCATCTCTCTTGCAAGACCAAAGTCAATCAGCCGAGCATTGTATTTCGTATCAAGAACAATGTTTAGAGTCTTTATATCCATGTGGATCACTCTGTGTCTGAAATTTGAAAAAAATATTATTTAACACTTGCTGAATTAAATATGTATGTTGCAAACTGAGTTGTTTGGCAGCAATACACACAAGCATGGAACAAAATGAAACAATTAAATGGGTACTAACATCCTTGATTAAAAGCATAATTACACATTGAAATTCCTTATTAGAGTTATTCCATATTAATAATGCTAGGTCTGTATCTTGATACCCTTATAATTGGTTGCAAATTGTTCAATATGTTGTATACTAAATGAATTAACACAGCAAAAAAGGCAAAATTTGTGACAAATAATGTCTTTCAAACAAACAAGTAAAAAACAAAACAAAACAAACAAAAAATGTAAGAGCCAGGAAAAGAATCCGGGACCTCTTGCACCACCGACGGATGCGTTACATGTGGACCACCGAGACAACTAAACGTATCGAGTGTTGATAAGATACTTAACTGTTTCAACATAATGTGTTAAAACATAAATAAACAAAGCCGAATTGAGGGCCACACTTTTAATTTAAGTCATTTTTCTGTGATATTTTAACATGTATGGATATAAATATATGGAAGTTCCTTATATTTACGGAAAAAATTCTCTGCTTAAATATGTTTAAAATGTTAGATGTAAAGGTTCAAGTCTGACCAATAGATACAGGTAAGTATTTTCAGGTTAAGCTGGGTAAAACCACACTGCCACATAATTTACTCATAAATTAAATGTATACGTATGTACATGTTATTACTCGTGAATGTACGCACAGGTCTAAAAACATTCAGCTAAATTGTCCAGAATAATTCACCAACCTGTACAGAGTACAGAAAATGACCAGAAAATGTGGAACACGCCCACTGGTTGACATAAAATATACATGTATCATTTAATGTAAAACCCGAAATAGAGTGGTTACAACAGCTAATTATGCCCGTTGTTTGGTGCGAGTACGGGATTAACACTAGAATATAAAAGGTCATGTGGGTTGTCCATTCTCAATTTGGTTCAAAGTTTATCAAAGCATTTACCTAAATCCAGGCACTGGTGTATGCAGGAAGTCCACAGCTCTGGCAACTTGATAGAGTATCTTCAATCGAATTCCTTGATTCATTTTTGGTTCTTTATTTCCACGAAGCAACTCTTCGTCTTCATCTAAAGCATTGCGCAAGTCTCCCTTTTCCAAGAATGGGGAGATGAAGTAGTACAATCTAATAACAAAACAAGAGAATCGGAGGATATTAGTTTCTCACGTTAACCTGGTAAGCATTAAATTTAAAGAATAAAATGGGACAACGTTGGAAACCTAATATAACTTTCAGACGAAAATATTGCAAATAATAGTAAGTAGTTTTGGCCTTTAAAAGTTGATAATCTAGTGTAAAGGGTTGATTATGGGGCTAGACTTAATTTAAACAACTTTGTTATATGACATTGAGATGTCATATATGAAATATAAAACAGAATCCACACATACCAGAAAAAATATTGAAAAACAATTATAATATGTTTTGAAATGCCCAATATTTAGAACCACACATACAGATACATGTAATTTGAACTGTTTTGTTTTTCATGAAGACCAATATATAAATCATACAACAGTGATTGTTACTTTTTTTAAATTAAAGTGCCAACACAATAGGCAGTTTTACCACGTCTTCAATTTTAATAGTACATGGCAACGATTTTCTAGGAAATAAATAGATAAAGCAACATCACACCTGTTTTTCTCCAAACCATCATGAAAAGCTAACAAAGGTACAATGCCGAAATGCATAATGCGTGATGCCAGTTTTTCCTAAAATGAATAAAACAAAATAAAATATATAACATTTGAAAAGTACAATAGACTTGGGCGTATTTGACTCTAAATCATTATGTACCCTTTAATTGTAATTAGGGAGTGATAAAAAAATGAACATTACCAACAACAAGGAATTGCTCTGCTGTCTGTACATTTCGTCAGTAAGCATTATATGTTTTATAGCACTATCTTACAATAGCACCGCCCTTTTAAAACCATTACGAAAGAAAACACATATTAATATGCACAACCTCGCTTAGCACAAATAGGCTACACTAGCAATATCAATTTAGTGTTGTATCGGCAGATTTGTTTAATGAATATTCATACACAATAAAAGGCAATCTCATCTCAAATTACACATGTTATGGAAAAATGTGATTCTTCGTCTTTACCATTTTATCTAGCCATGGTGAAGTTTATAGTCCGGACAATTTTTTTAAAGCAACTCTGACCTCAATTACATATAGTTGTACCAAACTTTAGGAAGAATATAAAAGATACTTTTGTGCGACCCTCCATCTCATCAAGTTAAACAAACAAAGTAGTACGTATTAGGGTCTGTAAACTTATTATGAAGTGACAGCTCGGACAAGCCGAATCCGGAAGCAAGGACGCACGGAAAGACAAATAACACCCAACCACAAATGTTACTGCTTTATTAAGCTCACCGCACGCTTGCTTTGTAAAACATGTTGAGGTTCACTACGAATTTCCTAAACATTGCAGTAGTATTACAACATTTAAGATTTTAAACACATGTCATGTACATGTACATGTATTGTACCACAGTTTGTTTGAAGTGATAATGTGAATAACTTTCAGCTATGTGTGTATGCATTTTTCAATTGCTAGACCCCTAAAACAGGTCAATTATACTATCATAGAGGCATAATTTGAAGAAACGTGATAAGTTCTTAAAATGATGTTACACAAGACTTTAAGTGGGCGCATGTTTAAGATAATAATAATTCAACAATTGAACCTTTTAAATACCTTTTATTTGCCCCATGACCGCTACAACTTTTCCTTTCATCAGTTTACTTTACTACAGCTAGTGTTAAGTGCCTGTGCGGCTGTACAAAGACACCCCGTACTTACTCATTGTGTAGTTATATTGTTCTGTTCCTCAGGGATCATTGAGTGTATGTTTGTTTACATTTGAAAATACAGTTCTGCTCATGCGCTAGGGGGACGTCAGTGGTGTGGCATCTTTCATTACCACTGATGAACAGCTTAATAACACCGAGGCTGCTATTTTCTCATGCAGCCCTTGTTTCCTGAGGGCTTTCCCTTTCATCAGTTTAAATATAATAACGACCCGAACCGTTTCAACACTTTTTAGAAAACCTCTATAATAAGCAGCATGTTTCGTTTACCTACATAGAGATTCACGAAAATAGTGTGGCTCAATAATATAAATAAATAAACATACATTTGTGATGGAGGCTATTTCATCTCGGTCCGAATCTGTAAGGCGGATTTCCTTCAGTGCTAGCTTAATGCCAAATGCTTGAACTGCTTCTCTGGCTGAAAGAAAGACATAACTTTACTCATATCAAAGGCAACCATCAACAAATATTAGTTATCAAACACTCAAATACACAAACAAAAAGAAGTTATATACATAATCAACACATTTTAAAAACCGCCAACAGTTTGACAATATTCACATTATATATATTCCATTATAGTTAAAAAGAAAATACCAATCACGTAACAAAATTTCATGGAATTCAATAAAGCATTGACTACAATTATGACGATCAAAGCTCCTCTCCTCAAATTCTTCTTTTTCTACTGGCAATAACGCATAACTCACATACCCTCGCATTAATCAAAATAAAACATTGTCATAGCATAGAACGACCCATATTTGACCTGCACTATTTTGTTTTAGCTCTTTAGTGGTGGAGGTTTGGGTGGTTCTTTAAGAGCATTAATATGTTCCTCCCATAAATAGTCAATCACTGGCAAAGGTTAATGATTGGAAACAACGGGAGTCAATCCAAATCATTAATAATTTTAGGCAATGAAATGTTGATTAATGTTTGCCGTGTATGGTCTAACACTATCCCGCTAGATGATTATGTCATGTTTTTAGACAGGCCTACTATTTGCAACGCCAACAAATGGTAATGGTCAATATATGCACGACATGACATATCGACTTTTACTTAGAAGCTCTATATAAACAATGTCATGGCATAAAAATAATAGCAAAAATAAAAAAAAAATTATACCAGATGAGGTATTTACATAAAAAACGACATTGTACATTAATGTAAAGTACACAGTATGTGTGCGTGTGTGTGTGTGTGTGTGTGTGTGTGTGTGTGTGTGCGTGCGTGCGTGCGTGCGTGCGTGCGTGAGTGCGTGCGTGCGTGTGAAATACTTACTAAAGTAAACGTCTCCATAACCTCCTTTTTGGATTTTTTCAGCTGCAGCTTTTATTATTTGTACACTTTCATCATCAAGTTTGAGCAGTCTTCCATCATGAAGGTCCTGCGTGATGGTAGCTATTCTCTCTTGACCAAATTGTTTAAGCATAGGTGTCGCTGACGGAGGCCTTGGAGCATTCCCGGCTTGTTGCACTGAGCTAATTTGTAACATAACCATGATTAAATGGGTCAAAATGCAAAATGTTTACTATATGTCCGCATAATAATTACTGTTACTAATACATGTAAAGCTAACAAGCTTACAATTGCCATATTAAATACTAAACTTGAAGCTAGTTTAGTATATATAAGGTAGTACTAAAGATATTATTTAATTGCATAATAAATACCTTTGAATTTCCCGATCGAGCCGATCTACAAAACAAACAAAAAAGGGTGTACAATCTGTGTCATTCAAGACCTTAACATACCACAAAATGTGTTTTTAAGAATCGGTTTAAACTAGAAATCAGTCCACAAGACATCGATGTCCTCAATAATTTATGTTGGACACCAAATTGACTTATACCAAGGTGAACATGTTTAAATACTGACAACTATATATAAAAAATTAATAACACCTCTAATCAGACAAATTCAAGACGTGTTCTGCATGACGCAAGTCAAACAATGCTTATCTTTTATTAATCATGGTCATAAAGCTGTTCATATCTAATATTTTTTATCAAAATAGAAGTATGGTCAAGATTAAATGCTGACACAAACTTTTCAACGAATGACCCTAGCATTCATACAATAGCGCAAGCAACCTATGACAAAAACTAACAATGCTAATTATTAGTAAATGAGATCTTACAATTATGTTGATGTTTAAATAAATACTAAGGTGGTTAAGAAAATATGCTGTCTATTATTCATAGAGGTTTCACGGCTCTACCTCTTTTACCTTTGCAGTCACCTGTGATACAACGTTTGTTTAGTAAAAAATAGCTTTATACGCAATTATGTTTTAATTAATCAGTGGTATTAACTATATTGATTAAAGTAAATGTGCGTTACAAGGCAACATGTATTCATTGAACTATAGAAAGTTCGTCAATATTAGCACATTACATGTTTTGCCTAACCTCTAGATACACACACACACACATTGGCCTACGGGCGGACGGATTGGCATCTGTCAACAAGGGCAGATCTTTGTGCCTCCTCTCCAAAGATAAAGAAAGTCCCGGAGGCAACAAGAAGGGAAATCTCTGTTAGCAAATTAATATTACATTACAGTACACAATTATTGTTCTTACCGCTGCTAAAGCCCAGCTCTTTTTGAAGCATGAACCAGTCAACACTAACTGCTTTACATTCACGCATGCTCTTTAACAACTCTCTAAATGTTGATCTGGCTCCGTGTTTCTTTTTCCATGCTTTTAGTAATTGAACAATTTGTGTCTCAGTGTTGTAACCATAGTCTTCTTCAATTTTCTCTACAGTTCCTTCATCAATCGACAAAAAGTCGGCCAGCGTTTTCCATCCATATCCGATTGTTGATGCTACAAATACCAGGTCACGGTTTTCAGGTATTCTTGAAAAGTCAAAGCTTCCTGTAGCTAAAACATTCAACAGAAGCGTTCAACCTCTTCTGACAAGCCTTAATCTCATACCAATTCCAATGATGTTAATAATTTAACTTACGCTGCAATATATTTGCTTTTAAGAGAACAACAAAGAAAACTAGCCTGAAGCTCACCAAAATCAAGAAAGGCAATATAACTTTTACACCCTTTCGTCTACCCTTATATTCATTTATTCATTCAGTTTGAATCAGATAGTTGAAAGAAGATCATACTTCGACATATGAAATAATAACAGCGCAATGTTCTTCGATTCCACATTGCTATAAGTAGCCTACATTGTAGGTTCTGAATAGTTATTTATCCTGACATTTTAGGGATGTAAGATATAGCGTATGTGGTCGAAAAAATGTGATTTTGTGTGAAAAGAAAATGTGTCATAGGACACAGATGACCCTACAAATTTACGCTCGAAACAACTGAATTTTGACCCCAAGATATATTTACAGAATAACTAGTTCAGAGTTATTGGGAGTAATGTCTTTTTTTGTAATTAATGTTAAACACCCAAGAGTTTTGACTATTTAAACAGTCATTATTTACATTTACCACACTAACTAGTGTTTTCATTGGTAACATCCACATAAAACAATGCACAAAATGCATTCCATTAAAGAAATTGTTGAATATGGACAAAAAACGATGCACAGGTATGATAACAAAAGCTTTCCATGATTTTCCATGACGTTTTGCTATGTGGAATAAATGGACTCGAACACTTATCATGTTGTGACAATGTATCATTTTTTTTACTTTTTTTTGTTTTCCTATCAATAGATATTTTCTAGCAATTTCCCATATAATTTAAAAGCAATAAACGTTTGACAATATTTTTGAGATTTACGTAAGTATGAAAACAAAAATACCATTCTGCTGCTGCTGTTTTCGACTCATTTTGCTCTGTTTGATTTAGTGCACCAGAGGATTCATACTAATCTTCAGTGACTGCCTGAAACATTAAAAACTGAAACAACATAAACAACAACAACATATAAGCCATGAAGGCGCTTAGCCGCTAAGACCCCTAGACATATGTACACTTAAGGTAAGACCGTTGTAATAGACTATAAAGGATACACATTTGTATCTTTTATCAAAATATAAACAATATTTTTTCATTAAAATGTGATATAGTATTTTTAATAATAAAAAAATTATATTATGCTTTTACTTTTCAACTATAGAAAATTATTTTTTAAATGCAAGCTACTTTTATTTGATTAAATTAAATTAAAGGAAAATAAGTTTACAACCTATTATCTGCCTTTTATATGAATAAAATGAAAAAATTCAATCTTGTTAATAAAATCAAAAAAGAAATAACTGTGGATAGCGGTGTGGTGGGTCGTCTGTAAATGGCATATGTTTAAAAAAATGTTTAGTTATTGAAACGTCTTACCTCAAGAAAATTTCCAACTTCCCGTGTTCAAGTTTAAATTTTAGCATTATTAGGAGGAGTAGGGTTATGAAATGTAACTACCTTGCATTTTATCAAACTTCGTAATACAGAGAGTTTTAGAGTTATCGAATTTAACTGACTGAAGTGACTTCCGGGTGTCACGTACGAAATTGACGCTACGCTCTTCCAAAATATGCTGATATTAAAAATATTCCAAATTTAATTGTAAATGATTAACAATAAAAAAAGAAATGTAAAAATCACAATATTGGTCGAACATATGCATAACACAGTTTATGTGCAGTGTATCTTTTGGAAACCGTAATGACACAAACGAATGCTAAATACTTGAAACAAACACATTTTAGTATTGGTTCCTTAAAATTATATTTAATTTTGAATATGAGTTAATTGCATTATATTAATGGAACAAATGTCTTTCCCCTAACAAAATCACAAGGGCGGTTTATTCATGTGATTTAGAAGTAAGCAATAACTGTTAGAAACACTATATATTCTAAGTGTTGACAACTTAAAGACAGAACAGACGCTGAATATTGAATATTTTAAACTCAAACAACAAGGAGCAATGGTGTCTTGCAAAACCGGAAGTGCATTAAACAGAAATGCAAACACGTTTGTACGACTCCACCTGCACTAAACATATGGGAAAAGGGTTCCATAATTAAGGAAATTGTCCAACATGCGACTGAAGTTGCTTACTGCAAATATGCTGAATTGAATGTGTTCCGCGTACTGTTAACGTGCACTTTTACAACGTGAAAACTTGATACAATGTTGTGTTAAATATTTCAATAATGGTTGGTGTTGAACACCCATTACCTTTTTGTTTCAAATAAACAAGTGTTTTCCTAGTTGTGGGATTTATTATGAACATGAAAGTTTGTGAATTTAAAAAATAGGGTTATCTTCTTAAAAGAGTATTTTCTCCCAAAATGCTATGTTTATGTTTTTCCAAAATTACGTAAATGCCTTTAAATGGCTTGAACTTGATATACTGTCAATTTAATATTGCTCAGTTAATTATCATAGAAGATATCAGCAATATAATCAAGGGGGCGTTAGAAGTGTTCAGTTGTGTATTTATCCAAACATAACCATTTTATCTATACTGACATAAGGGTGGTTAGGATAGAAAGCACATCTGGCTCAGCAAACGGGCATGCGATTGGGTAAACACAAATCATATTCTTTGTTTCAGAATCAATTAAATGTTTTCAAGTACACCACTAAGAAAAATAATATAAGTCGTTAAGAAGAAACGCTGAACTAGGAGCACCCTGAAGAGCAACTGGGACGGTGATTGTAAAATATAGGTGCCAAATGAAATAGAATAAAGTTACATAACACATAACTTTTCAAATATTGCAAATTTTATAGAAATGGTGCTGACAATAGCACAATAAAACAACCTAAAACTGAACAAAAACAAATGTCAGTTTAGTAGGACACTTGCTAACAAAAGACGGAGAGAAGCCAAACCCTGATAAAGTCATGGAATTTAACAAAAATGGTTCCTCCGACCTACACGAATGAACAACAAACCTTTTTGGGATTTGTACAGTATCTTGCAAATCGGATGGAGCAGTTAACAGTAGTTAACAATAATCTTAACGTGATGCACACGTCGTTAAAGTTTGGACTTTTTTTGTATCGTATAAAAATCACTCATTAGCATTTTAGCACGCAACCATAATGGATATATAAAATACTTGTTGTATTCTGACTTTTACGCTTCTTACAAGTTCTAAATCGCCAGCAATCTTATAGGAAATGCCCAAGTCTTTCTTTCTTTCGACACTTCCTCGAATGCATTTGTCTTTTTTAACAACATGACACCTAAGGCATTTAGCAAATTATTACCAAAACATTTTACATCACATGATCTGCCCTGTGTACCTACAATAACCTGTAAATGCATGTATAAAAATCAAGTATTAGAGTATTTGTAGAGTAAAAACCCATACTCCATGTGTATTTTTACATGCTTACTCTTTATCATAATACCATATAAAAACAGTGTGGTGCTTAAAGATGCTATGCCTGTATCTTTTAGGTCATAATTGTTTACATCTTACATTTTAACCGTATTCAAGCAGTAAAACAAACTCCCGTAAATATATGAAACTGCCAAATATAGTTATTCGTGCATGTAAAAGTATGACAGAAAAAATGTATTTGTTGAAAATGTCTGGCCCGCAAATTCGGCTTTGTTTATTTGCGTTTCGACCCATTGTGTCTAAACAGTTTAATAGCTTTACTACAATGGATACTCTCAGTTGTCTCGGTGGTGCAGTGGTAACGCATCCGCTTTGGGTGCAATAGTTACCGGGCTCAATTCCCGTCTCCGACAAGGGTTTTTATGTTTGATTTTTTTGTTTTGTTTTTCTTGCGTTTTCACTATTTGTCCAAAAACACATTATTTGTCACAAAATTTTGCAATTCCTTTTGCAATGTTAATTTACTAAGTGTACTTATTATAACATATTGCAAGGGTATAAAGATACAGACCTAGCAAATATAAACTTAAACAAATATAGTACTTATTGTATGTTCTTTAGAAAATATAACGATTGCTTGTTGTCTTAAACAAGGACATTCAGTGCACATTTTAGGTGACATCTGGTCACCTAAGTCTGAAATAAATCTGATATTTGAACGTATCTAGAAAATATTGCTATTTGTTTGCCTGTGTGGCGGCTGTAAAAAGTTGCCCCGTACTACATCATAGTGTAGTCATATTTTTCTGGTCCTCAGGGATCATGGAGTGTACATGTATGTTGTTTGCATTTGAACATGGAGTTCTGCTCATGCGCTAGGGGGCGTCAGTGGTGTGGCATTATTCATTAATACTGATGAACAGCTTCAATAAAACCGATGCTGCTGTTTTCTCGTGCAGGCTATGCTTCCTGAGGGTTTTCCCTTTCATCAGTTTTTTTATTGTTATTTGATCCCATGATTTAGGGTTCACAATTTGTTTTCTTATCTGCACTACGTGGGTCTCTCTTATTTTACGTTTTCACTTTGTAAGCGCTTCATGGATTTGCCAGTTTTACCATTGCGTTCATGATCCCATCAACGCAACCAGAATGAAATTCAATCCTTAAATAATTCCGTCGGCATCGCTAAATTATTGTACTGTACTGCTGTGTTTGTACTATTATAGTTGTGTCAGTCTGGGATTTGATTTTTTTTGCTGAATGTATTGCTGTGTAGTGAAAGGCAGACCTTAGTAACAAGCTTTATATAAATTAAAAAAAATGTTAAAAAGAGTTATAAATTATCATTAGAAGAAACAAAGAAACAAGGTATTCTTCTTATAAGAAGTTATTAAACTGATGAAAGGGATTGTATTATTTACAAGAAAATACTGCAAAATGCTTATATATTTGGCACAACAATATAAAACATATTAACCTTCAACCATCATTTCAGTATAAAGAATGATAACATTGAATAAGAACATAATATAAGTCTAACAATGTCATGCAGTTTACTTTAAGTTTATATTGTGTAGGATGGTATTGATCATATGTATCACAAATATCAATTCATATTGTTTCATGCATTATCACTGGCCTAACGGTGTTTGCATGCAACCTTTTTTTCATTGCGCCCTAGTAAGAAAAAAAGTAAATAAACAAGGTCAAATTTAACAAAATCGTGTTATTTTTTAAATAAGTTGCTCAATAGATTTTAAACGAAGAGAGAAAGGCATGTTTTGTTTAAGTATAAAGAATCGTTTAGGATTTATCATAACTGATGCTAGGTAAGAATTATTTTATAGCTCTAATCACAGTAACTGTTTAAATTTCATACATTTTCTATCGTATAATGCTTAATGAGGCTATTATTTCTGCAAATGTCGTACACATCATTATGCATGAAAAATGGCAATCACAATGACACTTATATAAAGTTTCCCAACAATTGATTTAATCATATTTTTATGTTCTATTGATATAACAATATATATATACAGTTCACTACAGTGGTGATAAATTCAAAAGAACAAATGGGTTGGGCCACAAGTTATTACAACATTAGTTACGGCCCTCCCCAGTTGCATTATATAATAAATATGCGGTGAAAATGACGACACATAAATCGAGAAAGATAGAGAATAATATAAATCGTGTTTGAAAAAAATGAACAAAAATAATAAAAAAAAAACAGAAAAGAAGAACCCATGCTTAGTTTCTGTGCCATGCTTCGACCCATCACATCAGTATGTACACTGCACATAATATAAATTTGCCAATACAATATTGCACTCACGGGCTTATATATGATATGTGGCAAGTATTTTCCTATTAAGTAAAGCGACCAGTGTCTTTTATAAAATTCTGTACAGCGATAAAAATTGTTGAATTATCTTCATCGCT
>Ga0224511_10002873_pt1 | contig 11982 bp, 7 predicted proteins | sample SF_May12_sed_USG_2_FD_169988 | JGI IMG/M metagenome (GOLD analysis project Ga0224511, IMG submission 169988) | Sediment microbial communities from San Francisco Bay, California, United States - SF_May12_sed_USGS_8_1 | ecosystem: Environmental > Aquatic > Marine > Sediment | place: USA... | reverse complement strand
CAATTGCCCACGGCAGTGAACAACGCGCGACGCGGTGTACGAACACCGCGGATCCCGATGGCCGGACACGGTGGTCCCTTATTTTATACAATTTACATGTACAATGTAGACGATGAAAAACCGTTGACCGCGATGATCCCTCGCGAGCGACCACCGCGAATCCTCGCGTTCGGTCATCGCGATACGCGAGGGTCATGACCACCAGGGTCAACGGGTGTTCGGCCGCGGTGTTCGACCGCGCGTAGATAATAATTCTGACCACGGGGGTCAGAGGGTTTATGAAGGTTCCGCGCTGGCTGTACTGTACCTGGCCTCAACTTAGTAACAACGGTGTTATTTATTTGTTTATATTTAAATATCTTATTGACTTTTTTCAAGCAAGTGACACTGTTGGGATATTTATATTACGGGCTAATTGACAGTCAAAAGCTATTTGATTAAATTAAGCAAATACCTGCACGAGCGCGCGCAAGGACGCAGGCGCGAACGTTTCCTGCTTCAAAACGAGGCTTCATAATTACTTGAATTGATAGGCATATAGTCTGCAACTGCATTTAGTTGATTCGCCTTCATCGCCGAAAGTGGATCAACTAAACAGTAGCGAAGTGCCGCTGTACTTTAGGTGAGCGACAATCAGGCGTGCTTATGTTACTTCCCGGCAAGCATACGCCAGTTTTGTTCGAAGGCGACGCGCATATTGATCCGCAAGTTAAGAGCGACCGCCATCCAATGACAGAGCAGCGACGAAGCCCGCGCTTCACCATGCTGATGGGAACGGCTCTGTCAATTGTGTATGTATAAGGCGATGTCTCCAGAATTGATCTGGTATTAGAAACGTAAACATTTCATTCACTGATCGCGAATGCCGTCCTTGGAACAGCGGTGTTATTGAGTCGGAAGAACTCTTTTGTGTGTGTTTGAGTGTTTTGACGGTTACGTTTAAAGTTTAGCGTTAAAAGTAAATATCTATTTCAGTTATGGTATATGTTGCATCAGCAGATTCTTATTTCTCCAAGAACGTGTAATTTAATTAAAGCATTCGGAATGAAGGACAACTTTCTAACTGCCGGCGAGTTTGTACGAAATCTTGAGGCTACAGACTCGTCACTTCTGGTGGTCGACTGCCGACCACTGACCGCCTTCAGCCACGGCCACATCCGGGGAGCTGTGCATGCTTTTTGTCCGTCCATCCTATGGCGGCGGGGAGCGGCGCGGGGGTACATACGCCTCGAGGCTGTTTTAGAACCGGAAGTGCGGAAACAGCTGCGCGCGGGAGAGTTTAAAACGTTGGTCCTGTATGACGAGGGCGCGTCTCCCCGGGAGCCGTCCGAACTCCACCTCATCCTGCAGGGTCTCCATAAATATCCGGTCTTCCAGAGCGTTGTCGTACTGAAGGGTAAGCTCGACTTTTAAATATATTCTTTTCCTCAAAAACATGTACACATATATAAATTTAATATCGGATGTATGTGAAAGTGGCTCTTTCAAAAATATTGTTAAAATTGAATGACTTAAATAGTAAACCAATTACAGAAAAGACAAATGAGGCTACCATCGCAAGTCGTTACATTACGGTCTCTTATTGACAGGAGGCTACCAAACATTTCGGCGGAAGTATCCCAAATGGTGCGAGCGGAAGTTCCACGGAATCAAGTGTGACAACCCTCTGTCATTCCTGGTGGATTCGTGCCCAGTGCTTCCCGTCACGACGGACACCCCGGCCATCAGTCAGCCCTCAAAGACTGCCCAGACACAGGTACCAGTCCAGTCCATACTTGTACGAGGGCTGTTCGATAAATTCTTGGATAACGTATATAATATTGTTTAGAATAACTCAAATTGACATGTATTTGGTTTAACACATGATGCAAGGCAATATGGGTGGGCGGATACTGTAAGTTTCAATTCAATATGTTGACCCATATAAATGTTACAAATATTTTATACTAACACACACTTAAACCATACAAAACATCCCTTAACATGTTGACAGGGACCTTTGTTTAGGAAACAGCGTGAGTACTAATATACACACTGACACCTTTATCAATGTGTACCTAATTGAACATAATATTTCTAGTAATAACAAGGTAGGCTACAGTTGATTATACATAATTTTGTTTTGACCCAGCTACTTTGGCGGGCATATAGCTTATCCCTGGTCCGGAGGTCCTTAGTCCAAAGTTTGTGACGCGAGTAACTCCAAAGGTGAAAGTGATAAACACATTGAACAAGTACTCGTAGATACTTGTCAGCATGTAGACTTGCTCACCTGTTTTCATGCCCCTACATTCAACACGAAGATCACACTTCCAGAAGTCAATGGACCGTTCCGCAACTGTCAGTCATGATCATTTATAACAGTACATGGTCAATTTTAATGCAATAGATAAGAATTATATTGTCAGGTGACAATCTGACCTAGAAAACACAAAAGAAAGATCCCTTCACAAGTCTTCACAAGATCAAAGCAAATCTACCGCATTGGGCGGAGTTTGAAATTTTGCGGAACGGTGCATTCTGCGTTCATCGCAAATGTATGGGGGAATCCGTGTCCTATGGACATTTTCTAGTTTAGATCAGACATATCTTATAATATTAACACAGTTGCATGAAAGTGGCAATTAACAATGCCTTTAGAATGAAACTACAGTTTACTCATCAAATTCTAAACGTTAAGGATTTAAATCAGACATCATTTTTACGTGTTTTTATCGAGTTTGATGACATCATGTGCAAATGCAAAGTGCCCTATTTATAGATAAAAGTAAAACAGCTTTTTAATACATTTAATTTTAAAAGAGTAGATCACATTCTATGATAAAACGAAATTATTGAAAACAATATTTAAAGCAGATATCTAGTAAATAAGAAAGTTACAAGAACAAGAAAAGTTAACATTTACACATTTGTGTTATTAAAGATGCTAGGTCTTTATCGTTATACCCTTTTAATCGCTTTAATGCTTTCAATTAACAGTAAAAATGTGCGTATAGGAAAATTATGGAAACCTTGTGATGAAAATAAGCATAGACTCGACTCGCCGATAGTATATACTTGTTAAATGTAAAAAATAAACCCTCGTTCACACTGTCCCGGCGGTGCTACGGTGTAGACATTGGGGCCAACCGGGCCCACACCGTAGCGACGCCGGCAAGCACCGCATTGAATCGGGATACACAGTGTTGAACCGGCATTCAACGGGAAGTGGTTTCAAATTTTTTAAAACAACCGGGCCTCAGCGGGACGCTACGGGATGAGAAACCACACCGGCTTATTCCGGGGCATCACCGTAGCTCTTCCGGCATGAACCGTATCTCCACCGTAAGACCACCGGGCGACACCGTAGCAAACCGGCATGAGCTGTGTCCACGGTGGAGATACGGTGACCCCCGGTTAGGTCATGGTGTGTATGGCGTAGCCCCGGTTCTTGACGGTAGAACTACGGTTTAGCACGTTGGCAGCCGGTGAATGCCGGTAAAGTTACGGTAGAGCTACAGTATGACTACGGAACAACCCGCTAGACCCCGATTGAAATACAGAAACAGTATTTAACCCATGTTTGTTTAAGTTTTACACAAGTTATTTATATTATTCCAAATGATTTCATTATAAGACTAAGGTGGGGATAGGGACGTAATGTTTCGTTGCTTATGTAATTAATATCTACTCTCCCACTCACATTGCTGTTCTTTTTTACCTTAGTATGTAAGTTATGTTCTGTACTTTGCAAAGGACATTTCTGTTATAAGTTTCACGAAAAATTCATTGATATTCGTATGCTACCGTGAAACACCGGGGCTTTGCCGTCCTACTTCCGTGACTCGCCGTAGTGATACCGGGGCTCTGCCGCCGATTCCCGGTGCAGAACTGTGGTGAATCGCATTCGGGACGCACCGGGACACACGTAGAGCAACACCAGGAATGCACCGCCGCAAACCGTAGCATTATTGGGACATACCGTGATCAATTTTTGCCCCAAACCGGGCCTGGTCCGTAGCACTGCCGGGAATATATGAACGCACTCGAATTCCTTCCCGATTCGTCCCGGTTCGCACCAGTCCGCCGGCTGCAAACTGCCGGGACGCACCGGGGCGTACACCGGGACAGTGTGAACGAGGCTTAAGCTTCGTTAGGTGTTGGTACAAAAGTGACAATCGAGACACCAAATATTAGCAAATCCCTTTACTGTATAAAGGGATAGCAATAATTTGCAATGAATTCCACTCCAGAAAATATGAGAAACTAACAAATATAAAATGTAGTTATGCATGCAAGTTGAACTAAAACAGAAATAGGACATATTTGAAAAGTTTGGCTTGGTTTTTTTATGTTTCGATGCATAACGTTGGCACAGATAAATAACTTGACTTCTATCGATGAAGTTACCACGGTGGTCTAGAGGTAACGCATCAGATAGCGGTGCCATATGTTTCGGGTACGATTTCCGGTCTTTGTTTTACTGTATATTATTATACTATATATTATAAATGTTACATATTTAATCTGAGCAATATGAAATTTACAGTTTATCAAGTTCGATGCATTTCAGGGCATTTTCTTAATTAAAACAATCCCGAAGACCTCACATTTTTGGAGAAAAAAACTCTGTTTAGAACATAACCCTATTTTTCACAAACATTTTATTGTTTTTCGTGTGCAGAATAAATCCCACAACTAGGAAACACGCGTTTATTTAAAACAAAAAGGTAATGAATATTAAACACCAATCATTATTGAAAGAATTAACAGAAAACTGTATCAAGTTACGCTGCCTTTGTAACGTTTTTTCACGTTGAAAACGTGCACGTCAACAATACACAAAAACATTCAATTCAGCAACTTTGCAGTAAGATACTCAATTCGCATGTTTGGACAATTTCCTTAATTATGGAACCATTTTCCCATAAATTTAGTGCAGGCGGAGTTATACAAGTGTGTTTGCATTCCTATTTGATGCACTTCCGGTTTTTCAGGACACCTTTTGCTCGATGTTTGAGTTCAAATTATTCAATATTCAGCATGCTTTGTCATAAAATTATCAACATTTGATAGAAAATAGTGTTCCTAACATTTATTGCGTACTTCACAATCACAAGAATAAACCGCCCCGAGGAAAAGTCACCATAACTTGTGACGTCATCATAACAAAATAAAGGTTCCCCGACATGATTTTGTTAAGAGAAAGACATTTTTTTTACAACGAAAATGATACAGTTAACTCATATTCAATATCAAAAGTAATGTTGAGCAACCATACTAAATTTTTTTGTATTAAGGTTTTAGTGTGCGTTTGTGTCATTAGGGCTTCCAAAAGATACAGAGCTTGTTAACTTTGTTAAGAATATATTCGACAATCTTTGTGATTTTTACATTTCCCTATTCATTTTTAACCATTTACAATTAAATTTGGAATATTTTTAATATCAGCGGATTATGGAAAGGCGTAACGTCAAAATCGTACGTGACCCCCGGAAGTCATAACCCTACTCCTCCTAATAACGCCATAATTTAAACTTGATCATTGGGGCGTTGGAAGTTTTCTTAAGTGTATTATTCCTTTTGCAAGGGTTTTTCATTTAGTATACTTAACACACTGCTAACTTTGTGACCATTTAAGGGGTATCAAGATATAGACATAGCATCCTTAAATTAAACTGAAGAGTTAAGTGTTTGTGGAAATATTCACAAAGCAATGTACGCTTTATTTAAATCTGTTAATTGATTTATTCATTAAGTTAGGATTTAGTTTATTTATAACACTACGAACTATAATCGCATCTGTATTAGTCATATATCCGTATTTATTACATAGCAGTGAACATAGGACATTTGTCTGCGCACCGCTGAATAATAAAATGATTTTAATAATTCTCAAGTTAAGTTAAAAAGGTTGTTAAGTATTCGGGTTAAATACGCATTATTATTACAGGGCAATCGGGACCCCTCGGCTATTTCTTCGAAAGGACGGAAATGGCCGAGTTGTTACGATTGGCGCGAAGGGGTCAAAACGCTTTTTTTTTATTAATATATTGCATTTGAACATTAACTTTTTTTGTAAATGGGTAAAAATTATAACGATGATGATAATGACGACGACGACGACGACGACGATGATGATAATGATGATGATGATGATGATGATGATGATGATGATGATGATGATATGATGATGTTATGATGATGATGATGATGATGATGATATGATGATGTTGATGATGTTGATGATGATGATGATGATGATGATGATGATGATGATGATGATGATGTGATGATAATGATGACGACGACGATGATGATGATATGATGATGTGATGATGATAATGACGACGACGACGACGACGACGATGATGATGATGATGATGATGATGATGATGATGATGATGATGATGATGATGATGATGATGATGATATGATGATGTTATGATGATGATGATGATGATGATGATGATGATGATGATGATGATGATGATGATGATGATGTGATGATGATGATGACGACGACGATGATGATGATATGATGATGTTATGATGATGATGATGATGATGATGATGATGATGATGATGATGATGATGATGATGATGATGATGACCTCAACACAAACCCGTCCTTTTCATATGAAGCTGGTCAAAGTGTTTAACTTGCGTCAAAACAGTCCATGGGGTGAACAACTTGTTAACACTTAACGCATAACAACAGGTGTAAGGAACGGTTACCTCGATTTTTGTTTAAATTGCGCAAAACATTTTGTTAACGTTCCCGACAATGCTGCTGCTGTTGCATAATTCATTGATTTGAGACCCATCGCGATGTACTCATGACGAAGTTCATTTTGTGCAGACCTGTTTTATAAGTGCTGATTTTGCTTGTTTTGTTTTAAGGATTGATGCGATGTAGTTATTTACGACGAGGTACAACAATGGAATACCTGTAAACATTGATGGAAGACTAGCGAGCGTCACGCCCCCGTTATATAAACAATAATTACTGTAAAACAAATCTGTTATTATAATACCAAGAATACTTATTATTATCTGTATACCGGGAGAGCCAAAGCATTGACGTATGGCCACGAATAATATTGTTATTTTTATAGGCGAGTTGATATTAGGCTTTATTATATACAAGATATTTGTTGAATGTTTAGCAAACCTTTTCCATCCCCTTCTGTTTGATGTCTCACGAAATTATAAAACTCCGTCACAAAATGCATTTCATCCTTATAATTTGGCCTTTAAGTTTTGTGCGTCTTTTCATCCCAGTACTATCAGATTTGGCATAATATAATGAATACCAATGTTTTGGTATTATTAAGCAGAGAATAAACATTAAACATGGGTTATTGTTTTGAACAATGTAAATAAAAAGGTGTCCAAAAGAAGAAATATAAAAATAAACGTGGGATGCCAAGTTGAGAATCAATATTGAGGGCACCATGAACAACTGACCCAAACAAAAACAAAAGCATTTGGTACAACAAACGGACACAAGAACATAAAATATTCTTGCATACATTTTATTGTTAATATTAATATAAAAAAATCCACACTTTTAACATAAAATTATGCTTTGTGCGATAAGTAACCGCATTGGAACGGTCAATACTGATCATAGAGGCAAGGAAACGTCAATTGTAAATAAGTTTATTTGAAGAGTTAATTATACGGCCTATGTAGGGCTGATGGTAGAATAAAAGTCGACAGTTTAAATTTACAATAACATAGCGAGCAGGATTGGCCGAATCGGAAATGTTCACAAAGAAATTCTTTAAAAAAACAAAAGTAAGCTATTCCTTCAGAGATCTGTTCATGTCACTGTCAGCGATGGTGGCCGGAGAGACGTACGCACAAGGACAGACTTCACTGTCAAACCATGGACAGTGAATGGAGGTGCGGTCAGAATTCACTGTCAAACCATGGACAGTGAATGGAGGGGCGGTTTCAAGTGGTCTCCACACAACTCCAGTATCGATTCCCCCCATCCCAAACCATGGAAAGTATTGACTCGCGTTCTAGGCGAGATGTTATAATACAGTATTCTCCCGGAGGATGCGGGAGATGAATGAATGGACCAAAAACGCTGGAGATTTTCTTCCCCGCTAATAAGATTGCTGTACTCACAGACGCAATGTTTATTAGCCAGTAATGTTATTTTCCGAACAAAAAAACGTGACCAAAATGAACGTCTTCTAAGCAATTGCAAGTCCTATTAATTTGAAAATACAAACGTAACAAGCATGCACACAGTGCCATACAGGACATTATGAAACGGTTAGCATACGAAGTTCCATAAACATCCCTTTAAAATTACACTTATTGAGAACAATTTTGACAGATAATGTTGTGGCCTTGTAAACTCTTAAAGATTAATTTCACTTTGCTTTCACTTTTAAAAAATGTTGCTTACAAGCATTGCTACCACATATCACAGACAAATGATTTGTTATTTATTTAACAATTTATTTATATGACTTGATACAGCTTTAGCAATTGAAAATATTATCTAATTTAGAGGTAACTAAAGTGTTAGAATTGAAATAATACATGTAAACATAATAATACTACCTTTTGTGTGATAAAATAACTTACACAAATACTTTAATCCCAGTTTTACAAAGTGTTTAAAAGAACCAAAATGTTTAAAAATATATAGAGATATCATGGATATATATTAAATACACATGTTTTATAATAAGAATATGCAAGACAAAACTATTTGTTCTCAAGCCAGGAATTAAATCCGCGTCCACCATGAAAGGAGACCAACACATTACAAACTGCAGAAATTGAAATGAATGAATATCGTATATGTGCCTAGATAACTTTTGAACTAGCCTTTCAACGCGGGTCGCTTAGGGCTTAGTAAATGTAGAAGTAATTTTGAAAAATCTACTGCGTTAGTCATGAGGTAGAATCTTTGATGAAATAATGATCAAATACAACAGATCGACGGAAGTTTTAATGGATATTATATGCCATAGACAAAATGTCCATGCTCTGTGTATAAGAATACGTACATTTCGTCCAGTAAATAAAGGCATTTTCTGAAACAAAAAAACAACAACTTCAAATTGTTATTATAGCACGAAACAACTATTACATTTGTTTAAAAAACATTACATTACTGTATAACGTTTAATTTACCAATGTATAATTTTATGATTATCTTATCTATACTGGTACACAAGGATATTCCATGTTGGTGTCTCGTGGTGTTGCAGTTATCGCCCAGTGAGCTCCTCCCCTACCTGTACATCGGTGACGAGGTCCACTCCCGTGACCACGCCCTTCTCTCGCGCCTCCACATCACCGCCGTCCTCAACGTGTCCGCCTCCATGCCGCAACTTCCGGTCAGCGACCTTGTGTATAAACTCATCCCGGTGCACGACACGAGCAGCGAGAATATATCCGCCTGGTTCAACGAGGCACTGCAGTTTATTGGTGGGTGTGTTTATGTGACTGTCATAACATAAGAACATAAGAAATGACATAAGCTTCAATGACATAAGAAATTGCAATCTCACTGTACTCAGGTTGGTCAGTTATTGTTTTATGTAAATACTGACTTTGTTGAGGGTGACAATGCATTTTGTCAACCCGAGGCGCAAGCGGAGGTTTACAATGTTTTTCGAGGGATGAGACAAAAAATGCACTGTCATCCCCAGCGAGACCATTATTTACCTTTTTACGCCGAAATAAAAGGCGAACTGTGATACAACATTGTATATTTCAGATTGTCATATAAAGACAACAAAATATAAACAATATTCTGATCATGCTAGATCTATTTGTGCGAACATATACAACGTAACAGGGCGACATTCAAAACGTGAGGGTGCCATTGTTATGATAGAGCCGTTATCTTTGCTCTCTGACGTCGACGTCACAATAGACTATATAGCAAATAAAACTGGAGAGGGATAATACAATTCTATATACATAACATCAATGCATCTCCACCAAGGCCAAAAAGGCTGAAACCTTCTGCTTAATTTATTTCTTATTTAGTGGAAGTGCTTCAGGCGATTCTTGAGTTCATTCGGTTGGGGTCGCCTGGTTGGTAAATCAACATAATGCTTTGGGCGACAGAGTGGCATTTGCTGTTTCTTATATTAGACCACTATAACACAACACTTAGGGAGATAATTTCATTTTTGTCTATCGTTTTTGTTTTCAATTGTACGTATGCATGATTTGTTATTTCCTTTTGATACTATTTTATAGTTAAACTGAACGCGTGTTCAGGTCAATAGCTAAATACTGCATTTGCATGTCACTGTATTGTTAGCCAACGTGAAATAACCAGATTTCGCGATCATTTCTTGGAATCAGACGCGCTTTTCTACTCATACTAAACACAGCCTGTTTCTTGTCACACAATTCTAGACCGAATGGATGTCATTTTCTACCATAACAAAAAGAAAACAAACCAAAAAGGAAATACACTTACATGTATTCAGCTTCAACGCAACGACAGTGTTTAATACTAACAACTGACGGAACATAACAAAACACATATCATAATTTGAAGTCTTACAGCTTTAGTTTGTTTCGGCCTAAACTTGTCCTAGCTAGTTTTGATTAGCAAATATAACTTACGCATTAGAATTACAAAAATGGTATTATTTTTAAGCAAAACAATATAATTATTCATTTATAATTAAATAGTTTGTCTTTCTAAGTATTTAAAGTTATTTCTACAAGCGACGTCTGTGTCACTCAGTTAAATTGTTTCCTCTGTTGTTTTATTCTGTAATTATGGCTGAATCTTTGTGAAGTATCGTTTTTAGAAACTAAATTACAGAGAGTAAATCAAGCCGCTTCAGTAAGATAGCGATAATTGCAGGCTTAAGGAAGGGCATTTAGATACCTTCAGGGTTTGTAAAAAAAGGTGTGTGGAATAGCTGACGCGTTAGGATGATGCAAATGTTAGGTTTAGATGGACTGGTGGGGAATATTTCAACGAAAATGAGATGTAAGCTAAAGCAGTAATAAAACTTCTGTGTCGACAAATAACACTGGGTACAATCAAAGCGTCACAGGTTGTGGTTCTCAACGTCACTGTCTTCGTTGAGAACCACAACATGTGACGTTTTGATTGTACCCAGTGAATAAGATTTAAAGTCATGCCCGAAAAAGTTGCGCAGTTTACGTTTCTATTTTGAGAAACAAAATTAATAAAGATATAAATGACTATTAACTTGTTATACAAATCTGTGTTGGTCTACTTTGAATTTGTTTGCTATATTTCAATAAATATATCCAAACTGGTTTATATATATTCATTTAACAACATATTCGATAATCCTTTAGGTCGGTAATATTAACAATAACAACAACAACAACAACAACAACAAAACAACAACAACAACAACAACAACAACAACAACAACAACAACAACAACAACAACAACAACAACAACAACATTGGTTTGGTATTTTCGTAACACTATAAAGGAAGTGCTAATGTGTTCGTAAATTTTACAGAGACGGCGCGGCGTGGCGGTGGGCGCGTGCTGGTGCACTGTCGCGCGGGCGTGTCCCGGTCCGCGACCATCTGTATCGCCTACCTCATGGTGCACCGAGGGCTGTCGCTGGACGAGGCGTTCGACTTCGTGCAGGCGCGACGCCAGATTATCGCACCTAACATGAACTTTATGCAACAATTGTGGGAGTTGGAGCGGGTGCTGCTGGTAACCCGCGTTCACAGTCAGGGACTGAACTCGCCGAAAGCGTTGACGCCAAGAACATGCGCGCACGTGGCTGAACGCTCCCCGGCGTTAGCCAAATCCACGAGCTTTTCATTTAACGGCGTGCGTGCGGTAACGCACATGTAGACTGTGTTCACTCAGCGTTGTTTTCAAGACGGTATTAAGTAGTGGGTATATATTAATACTACTTAGTATTGTATATATATTAGCAAGTCTTATTGAATCGTGTCTAGGATAGACGCGCATGCGCAATGTGAATTAACAACTTAAA
>Ga0224511_10002872_pt1 | contig 11985 bp, 4 predicted proteins | sample SF_May12_sed_USG_2_FD_169988 | JGI IMG/M metagenome (GOLD analysis project Ga0224511, IMG submission 169988) | Sediment microbial communities from San Francisco Bay, California, United States - SF_May12_sed_USGS_8_1 | ecosystem: Environmental > Aquatic > Marine > Sediment | place: USA... | reverse complement strand
TATGCCCCTGGGGTCAAAATTGACCCCGCCCCTGGGGTCACAATTTTACATTGAATTATATAAGGAAAACTTCAAACGACATCTTCTCTTGAACCACTAATGGGAATTTGACCAAACTTAACAGAAATGATCCCTGGGTGGTCCCCAATCAAAATTGTTCAAACTGTTCCAATTGGTTGCATATAATAAGTAGGTCACGGGGTCAATAAATAGGTTTTAAAACGAAACTTTAAAAAATCTTCTTGTCTGAAACTACAAGGCCCAGAGCTTTCATATTTGGTTTCTAGCATCATCTAGAGGTCCTCTACCAAAATTGTTCAAATTATGCCCCTGGGGTCAAAATTGACCCCGCCCCGGGGGTCACAAGTTAACATTGATTTATATAAGGAAAACTTCAAATGACATCTTCTTTTGAACCGCTAATGGGCATTGGACCAAACCTCACAGAAATGATTCCTTGGTGGTTTTCTATCAAAGTTGTTCAAAAGGTTCAAGTTCATTGCATTTGGTGGACAAATTATTAGTGGTCCTCTGTAAATGGCTCAACTGTGACCTTTTACCTTTGACCTTTTCCTCAGGTGAGCGCCCCAGGGCCCTCTGGGCCCTCTTGTTTTGTAAGTAAAGATTTAACCTCTTAGTTTAAGCACAGACCATCCACATAATTATGTTGTAGTGATTTGGTCTTGAGAAAATGTCTATATGCATGTTCCCCTACCCATCAGGAGGATAGTATTACATGTATTGAATTATGTGATATGTTTCTATGGCAGCGGGTATCTTCAACATCCCGGAGTACCTGAACAAGGAGGTTGTCTCCCTTCTGTGCCACATGCTGCAGGTGGATCCACTCAAGAGGGCGACCATGAAGGACATCAGGTCAGTGGCCATCATACAATGCACCGTTCCGCAAAATTTCAAACTCCATCCAATGCGGTAGATTTGCTTTGATCTTGTGAAGGCTTGTGAAGGGGTCTTTCTTTTGTGTTTTCTAGGTCAGATTGTCACCTGACAATATAATCCTTATCTATTGGATTAAAATTGACCATTTACTGTTATAAATGATCATGATTGACAGTTGCGGAACGGTCCATATTAACACTCCAACTGCATGTCCTACGATGAATTCATTTGCCCCAAATTGTGTTCATCACCTGACTAATGCAGTTTCTTTAGAATACCTCTTTATATTATGTAACGATGTTTGTGATTGGTCAACTGAGTTAATTGGTGCGAAAACTTAATGAACATCAACAAGAACGATGTTGTTACTTCAATTTCTGCTTTACTATTTGTCTAGTTTACATTTCATAATTTTTACAAACACTCACATTCAATCTATTTTCTGTAGGAAAAGTGACCTGTTAGTCGATGTATTAAATGTACTCAACCTACTATGACCACCTCCAAAGGCGGAGTATCTTTTGACCGAAGATTTCAGTCTTTAGCTCATCATAATTTTTTACCCAATATTAATGGTATTTCAAGAGAATTTCAAAGTCATCATTAAAAAAAACAAAAAAACTTACATATTATTTTGTATTATCCTACAAGGGAGCATGAATGGTTCAAGAAGGAGCTGCCCCAGTACCTGTTCCCACCAGAGAAGGACAACGACACTTCCATCATTGACATGGACGTCCTGCGCGAAGTCTGTGAGGTGAGGAAGAAGGGGGGCTGACTGTTAATACTAACATGGGTTGAAATGATAGTCTGCTTACAATATTTTGGTATCTTTTCTGTACACATACAATATTTTGATAATGTATTTGTTGATCCATTATTTCTTTTCTGAACACAGATTCATCGTTGAATTTGATGTCAAAACCAATAAATATTTACATGTACATTAACTGTGATTACGAGTAAACATTTTTCACATTTCAATCTGTTATTATATGAATTTACTAACCAAATCAAGTCAAGGCAAACTTTAATGTCAGTAATAACAGTACAGCAGCCATAAAAACATAACAGCAATAGTGGCCGCTCAGTGGTAGAGCGTTTGCCCTGTGAGTGTTCTGTACCAGATGCTTCCTTGCTTAGCGCTCAGGTCTGGGATTTTTCTTTCCTCTTAAACCTTGTTAAAAAAATGAGATAAACTCTATCTGGAATGAGTGGTTGAGAGTGATTAATATAAGTTGGGATAACTTGCTCGCAATCGAACTGAAATAAATAAGTATACATTAAAAACAAACTATTTCCTTTATTTATGCCCAATATGTCCAGAAATTTGGCGTGACGGAGTACGAGGTTGAGAATGCCATCCTGGACGGAGACCCGATGGACCAGCTGGTGATCGCCTACAACTTGATCCTGGACAACAAGCGCATCATAGACAACAGTGAGTATGGTGACAGAGATGTGACCCAGTGGCTGCTTCAAACTATGCCTCTATGTCCGTGATGTCTATGTAGCGATGTGTTCTCTTGAAAACACAATACATCCCTTGTACGGCTACTGTAACATGCTATAATTAGGCATTTCATTCTTGGTACTTCTTGTAGTTTAATTTAAGCAAACCATACATGTTACTGAAATTATTAATTTATCTTAACATTCCGTGTTGCCTGATGTTGGTACAAATCACCGGGTGCCGTGTCTGTTACAGCTGCCTCGTCTGTGAGCTTCCAGGACTTCTACCTCGCCTCCAGCCCTCCCAGTGACTCCTTCCTCCTGGTAAGTCTCACGTTCTACAACCGTTACCATTGTGACATAGTGTAGACTCAGTGTTAGTCTCACATTCAACAACCATTACCATTGTGACATAGTGTAGACTCAGTGTAAGTCTTACGTTCAACAACCATTACCATTGTGACATAGTGTAGACTCAGTGTTAGTCTCACATTTAACAACCATTACCATTGTGACATAGTGTAGACTCAGTGTAAGTCTCACGTTCAACAACCGTTACCATTATGACATAGTGTAGACTCAGTGTAAGTCTCACGTTCAACAACTGTTACCATTGTGACCAAGTGTAGACTCAGTGTGAGTCTCATTTACAATAACAATTACTAGTGCAACACATTGTAGACTTGGTGTGAGATTCCTGTGCAAAACCTACTACCTTTGTCACATGTATACTCTGTGTGAATCTCACATTTAACAACTTTATGTTAGTTGTTATATTGTGACTTAGTGTAGACTTGGTGCTACCATTGTCACACATGTGGGTCTCTCATTCAATAACTATTACCAGTGTCACATAGTGTAGACTTGGTGTGAGTTTCAAAACTACTACCATTGGCACGTGAGCCTCTCGTTAATAACTATTTCCAGTAAGACATGGTGTAAAATCAGTGTGAGACTCATCTTCATCAACTATTACCATTGTGACATAGTGTTGACTCAGTAGACTCAAATTGATCTAAATAGTGTTGAAGACATACACATACAGAAATAATCTGATTTTCCATTTAGAAATGTTTGACTGTTTAATCATAATGATTATATGTTTGACTTCACAATTAATATAAATGTTTACATGTGAAAAAAAAGAACAATAAGTTAATTAGAGACATGAAATAGTTACAGTTTTTCATTTTTCAATTTTATTGCAAACTATTTAAATTTTGATAGCCATGGTTGAGCCCTTGTTTTCCATAAGATCAATAATTACAAATTCATTATTTTTCAGGATTTTCATTAAAAATGCCTTTACATTAAGAAATAACCATATTTACAGAATCAAAGTAGTAATAAGGTAAAGCATCACCTGCATTTTTGTATCCCCCATCATTTTCCCAACAAAGATCCTTTCTTCTTTTAGTTCATTGCTAATAATGTGCCAAATTCTGACTTTAAAGCATATTAACATTGTTGTATTTATTGAATAACTTTTCTGTTATATGCCCTAAAACATTCTGCTGGTAAATAGGGTCTTTATTCATTGAGTGTTCCCAACAACATATGCCTAACTTATGACGTACCAACACAGAGCTGTTACTGAATTCATTTTTATTCAAAACTATTACATAATAATAATAATAATAATAATCATAATAATAATAATAATAATAATAATAATAATAACTTCCATCTGTTTCAACTTTAATTTTAACATTGTTTGCATGCCTTACATATTCTGGAATAAAAAAAACAACGTTTTTCCTATCTTAAAGGTTTATGGTTGTTTTAAAAATGGTCAAAGAGATTGGCACACACAAATAATCCACGAAGACTGCATACATGAATGGATTAAGCAAGCAGCCTGACCCCAACAGCTCTCATACAAGAAATAAGGCATTTCATCTGTTTGTGTCTGGATCTGTATCTGCATCCATGTTTGCACTATTTTAACGTACATGTATCATGGATTTTAGAAACCTCTATGTTATATAACAAGTAAAAAGACTTACAATTACAGTTTTCTTACAATTTGCACAGGCTTTTGACTTGTGTATGACATTCTGATGTCTATGTTATAACAACTTGGGAAGTATTAGAATATTCCTACTATTCATTTGTAATCTGCATTTGTGTGACATAAATATTGTATGTTTTATTTTAAACTTGTGTAGTAACTATTTCGAAAATACTCATACATTTCTTCAACAACTTGTAGATTTATTTTGACATGGATATGCATGTTTGGATACTGATATGGATCCAGATACAAAGAAATAAAGCAGTGCCTTTAAGTGTATGAGAGAGATAAAACCAATAGACCACATTAGATGTCAATAGAAAGGCATGAAAGGTAGCACTGGGGCATGGGCCACACCGTACCATTAGGCATAAAAAAAGCTCTTTGTTTCCACTAACATCGCCAAAAAAATTAGGTACGGTTGGTCCGCATTACTTTTTTTCTTATTAACTTTTTTTTCTTTTTTCAAAGAAAGTTACTCATTTTTATATAATTGCAAATATGTTCATTTTTGTTATTTTTACTTTAACTGGTTAAAAAGCAAGTTAAATACCATTATCTTGATGAATTTCCAACAAAACTGCAATAAATTGAAAAAATCTCAAAATTAGGTTTAATTAGGATTTTTTTCTGAAATTGAACTGAAAAAACTTTAGGGTCGGCATAAAAAACTAGGGTCGGTCGGGTTAGTGGAAACAAACAACTTTTTTTCTACGCCTTAGGCCTAGTTTAATATGGCTTGTTTCTCCTTAAGGCCAACAAAGAGTGTAGGTGTGTTTCAGGTACCTTATCTAACCTCTGTGGCTGTGTTTTGGGTAACTGGTTACCCAACCTAGAAAATATCAGCGACACTACTGTTGTCTGGCCTTTCACAATATTTTTTAAACATATATACAAGGATTATTGTTATACATGTACTAAAATTAAAGGGAAAAAATAGCAGTAAATCCTGACCAAACCTACCTTTTTCGAGTGATTACCTTAAACACACTTATTTTTTTTTGTTAGACAGAGCTTTGAACATTGCCCAGAATTTTTCCAAGAATTTGTTACAGTCTAAGAAGTATGATTATTTTTTTCTCTCGTACAATTATAAGAACCTGCTTATGATCCTTATTTTAATATCTAAATAATTTTACATTTGTATGGCCTGCTTCAAAGCTATAGGGGAAACAAAACTATTAAATCTGGGCCTTAATTAGCATAAAAAGCATTACCTGTCAACTGTAGTTAAGCTAGGATCTTTATATTTGTCTAGGTATATGTCTTAGAATGTTGTTTAATGTTCTCAAAGGGTAATACCTATTGATTGTTGCGAGGACATATAATTGTTTCCAATATTTTCTTTGTTGTCAAGTCTAAAATTGTTATTTTGTTTGTTTAAAAATTAAAATTGTTTAGTCAAACAGTTATGTTGATGGTAACCCATACAAAATTAACTTGTGTGTATGTTCTTACATCAGATGGGTTTTTTTTATAGACAACCATCTGTGAAAATCCTTGTCTAGCAATTTACTCAGTGTCTTATTGGATAATAATGGGATGGGTTACCATTATTAACCGAGTGTTATAAGTTAAAAGGTGGTAACTTCCATTGAAAATAGAACAAAGTTTCCACTTTCAACCTTTGAATTTTGGGTTTTTGAAACAATAATAGACTAGAAGTATGCAAACGACATACCTTGACTGACGTTAGGTGTGTTTTCTCTTGGCAGTCTGGCCGCCACTCGCACCTCCTCGGCTCTCCTCAGGCGTCGGAAGCCATGCCGTCTGTTAGTATACCCCACCCACCTTCTAGACTCATGTATTATTATTAGTTGTATCCCGGATGGACACGCCCTTGGAAAATCCCACCCATTAATAATTTCTAGTTGTAACCTGAACATGCTCTTTAAATCTGGTAAATTATGATGTTAAAAAAATAATGCAGGAGTCAGCTTAGTTTCAATGGCTTGCAATAAGGTGGGATTTTCCGTAATCTAGCAGAAATCCGGGATACTAGAGCCAGTACCCCATCCACCCCAGCCACTGCAGTATACATGTGTCACCGTTTGCTTTCAATCAGTTGTCCCCACACACATGCAGGGGTCATGAGCATGTTAACAATATGATTCATACATTACTTATTGTGACCTTGTCACACATACATAAACAGAAATGAATGAATTGTTAAAAGAAAAATCATTTAGATGGCATCCATCAGAACAAGGTTTGAGAGCTGAGAGAAGCTACATCTAACCTTAAAAACTGGGCACCAGAAGGGTTGCACCAATGGTATGTTGTAGTTGGGGATTGAACCTGGTACCTCCTTTACATAAGGCATGTGCCAATACTGCAGTATTGAGACACTTGGGGTTGGGGTCCCTAAACTAATGAAAACCTGTGCATCGTGACTGTCTTGTTTAGCCATGGTTTGTCATACAGTAGTCTTGTCTTTGCATGAGGCTATGAGTTTTTATTGAAACATTTATTTGTGCAGTAACAATGTTTATGTAGATAGATTTATAACCCAGGGCCTTTTGCATTATTTTACTTTTACTACACTAAACAATAATTGTAAAACAAACACCATTTTATCAAATTATGGACATAGAAACACTTTTTGATGTTTTTGTTGAATTAATTCATCTTGAGTTGCTTTGCATTTTATTTTGCTTTTAATGCTTTTAATGCAAGATTTATTTCAGTTTCCGTTTGCTCGTTGCTTTTACTAATAGTGTATGTGTTGTTTATAATGTTACAAAATACCTGTAGAGGTATGTGTATGTGTAAGCTGTATGTTTTGGTGTTTTGCGTTAACAATTTGCTTGTAGTATAAAACATGTACATGGACTTTTTCAATTGACATATCGACAATCTGTATGTTGGACCATCTAAAATGACGTTATGTCATTGTAAGGTGGGAATTTACATAACGTCATTTGGGCCATTCAGAAGACTGAATCTTTTGTGTATCGCTGGTTAGGCGCACTTGCACTGTTTGACGTAACGTGCTTCCCCGCATTTGTTGGAGCATCATATGTCATTTCATGCGTTCTGTCGATACGTTAATTGTCAGCTAAAATCTCCCTATTCAAGTTCCTGATTACAAGCGTATCCCAGTTTAAGTCAATCTTAAATTGGAAAAAAGCATGAAAACATTTTCTTTCCATGTGCACATTGCTTTTTGTCTGGTGTTTGACGTCAATGTATGTAGATATATTTCACGTTTTCCCAGAAATCCAACACGGTAGAGAGGAAGGTAACTATCACGCATTTTAGTGTGTTAGTATGTCGGCAGTGGAGTTTGATTTTTCTCGTTTGCTAGAATTATTATTGTTGTCACCACCAATAATTTTAATAATAGTGCCCTAATTAAAAAAATACTGACTGTACAGCTACTTTATAGTGTCACAAAATATGCTATTGCATTGCTGCCCGATTCCAACACAAATCATTGTGGCCAACTGACACTGGCTTATAGGCGTAAAAAGCACAACCAAATGGATTTGCTGCCCCTTATTGCACTAAGTGAACCCTGAATCAAGTTGTGCCATTGTCACTTACTGGCATGAGCATAATTATTGTGTTCTTGTTACGCACACCTCATCTTTGTTAAAGCTTTACGATTTATTTCCTATCCTTGCAATGAACAGGATTTTCTTCCAAGAAATGTTATTTGGTGCCCAAACATAAAAAAAGTAAAATCCCTGCTTTTCCAGTTATTAATTAAGAATTCTATTAAAGGAGCAGGTAAACAGACTGCCTGTTGGGCCGGGAACCGTTGCCCCTCGGTCTCCTGGGGTGAGACATAAAACACATGCTGGGAACCAGCTATACCATATCAACAACATCATACAAAAATATTATTTCTGAATTATATTTTATTATTTTTGCTATGATAGATTTAACCTATTATCTTTAATATGCTGTTTAAATGTTTATATTGTAAACATTTTTCTTGTCTCCATTGCTTTAAATGTATTAAAATTTAAATAGCTTAAATGAAAACTTACAAACCTCAGTTTATTAAAGTTTTACTTAACTTTTGGTCTTTAAATTAAAAAAATGCATTTTTTCACATGCACTGTTATCCAAGACTGTTGTTGCCATGGTGTTGTGGTTACCCTGGAAAACTATACAGAACATCATACACACAGTCTGCTAGTAGTCATTACAATGTGTATAGACAAACACAATCATTACATCATGTATCGAAAACACAATCATTACATCATGTATCGAAAACACAATCATTACATCATGTATCGAAAACACAATCATTACATCATGTATCGAAAACAAAATCATTACATCATGTATCGAAAACACAATCATTACATTATGCATGGAAAACACAATTATTACATCATGTATCCAAAACACAATCATTACGTCATGTATCAAATACTCAAACATTACAATGATGATTGAAAATCACTACCATTACAATGTATATAAAACACAATCATTACAATTTGTCGAGAAAAAACACAAACCTTACAATGTGTGTAGAAAAAAATCACTTACAATAATTTGTTTTTCAGGTGTATATGCAGTTTTTCTTCATATTGCTGTTCTCTTATAACTTTGTATTATAAATAATGCACTTATTGTATTCTACCAATCATATCTCTTTCGTTTATGTAAACTCATCGCAAAACACAAAATCAGTAAATCTTGGCTATCTTCTTTGTAGAAAAGCATTGCTAGATATTTTATGTATCGATTTATGAAACCGGTACGTACCTAATGATGTTCCTTATTATGAATCACGGACAAAATCCCCTAAAGCCATACATAAACAAAGGGGATTTGGTCCGTACATGCATAAGCATAAAGGGGATTTTGTCTGTGTCTGCAAATTTGAGCATAGGGGATTTTGTCCGCAGGGGATTTTGTCCAGATAGGCAGATACCCCTCATTATACTTAATTAGTTTTGGCATGCTTTATCTTTGTGTTGTACGAATATTGGATAACGAAATGATTTTGGCAAGACAAAAAATCATTTTAGTACTTCCTGTGTTCGCCCTTGTTAGTCTGCATCCCTTTGTTGTGCATTGTTATCTATTGCTTTGCATGCAGCTTTCTTTTGTTTAATTGTTGTTGCAATACTCTACTGAATTACTTGCAAAATTTAGACTTAAATATTTAAAATTTGTTGAAATTTATTTATATTATGATTTCATGTGCAGTCTTTAAGAAGTATTAATCATGGTTGTGTTATCTAAGGTTTTCTGAGGTGTCTAACTGTACACTGGCTCAATGGTTTCCTTAACCTTTGATATGAATGATAGCGCTACTGCTCACTAACATGTTATATGTCTAAACAGTGACAGACGTAATACACTTGGCTAGTACAGGCATCTTCGTCCTCATGTAAACGCCATACATATGATGTCTATTTCAGACCCAGAGTGGATTGAAGCCTCACCCAGAACGAATGCCAGGTACACTGTAATTACAAAAGTCATTTTTACATAAATAACCAAAAAAAAAACCTCAATATTTCGAGAATCAACCTATTGCAATATTTTGTTGCAATATTTTGTTTGTTTTTCGCCTTTTGCTAGCTCATCCCCTGCTAATGGACATTGTCAAATTATTGATGCATATGTACTAGCTTATTACCTTTTTGCAAATTAATAAACACCAATACCATATTATCTACTCAGATCATTAGAGAGTTTTATACAGAATAAGGTCAATAATATTAATGTTCTTAGGATAAGAAGAGAAAAAGAGAAACAAATGAGTTATTGTTAATCATAGGAACTACTCATAACACTCGGCAACAATCAACCAGGTGATATTGTGTAGATCAAAGCGAGGAATTGGTGCAAAACTATTGTATCTTGTTAAAAAAATAAGGTAGTTACAATTGTTTTGCACCAAGCCCTCGAAATGCTACAATATAGAACTGAATGCCTGTTACAGAGATGAAGGATGTCAGTCAGACCCTCGATCCACTCCTGACCACGGTGAACAAGTCACAGACCCCCGCCAAGAAGGCCAAGTGGCATCTCGGTAAGACGGACCATCAGTTACTGGTAGGGCTGGGACGATACAGTCACTATCGGTACACTACCGATACAGAAATCAACCGATACGTATCGATACTGTCATCATGCCGTACCGATACAGATAATGGTGACAGATTCCCAAAAAACAACGACTATTCCGGACACAAAACCATTCAGAAATCAACCGATACGTATCGATACGGTCATCATGCCGTACCGATACAGATAATGGTGACAGATTCCCAAAAAACAACGACTATTCCGGACAAAAAACCATTCTTTCACACTTAACTTCCAGACAATTAAGCAAAAGAATTAAGCATATTGAGTGGATTTTATTATGGTATACACTTGACTGGTGATCATTTTGCTTTAGCACAAGCATTTATTGGATTCACCGTATAGATTAACCCAATAAACTTTCACTTTGTTGTTGAAATCCAAAATTCTTGATTTTGAAACCTTAAGTCATGTGTATCGTATCGGCAAGGTCCGTATCAAATACATATCGATACGGCTGCTGACCATATCGTCACAGCCCTAGTTACTGGCATGTCTCTGTAAACTTGGTACTGGTTATGCTAAGGTTCAACAAGTTCTCTTGTATATGTGTGAGTAGGGTCACAGACTACTGTGACCTTTTTGGTGTGTGGAGGTTGCATAAAATCACTAGAAAAATTGGTATACGGACATTTGTTCACCCGGATATTTGTTTACCCGTGATTTTTTTTGCAGGGGCAGACATTTGTTTACCCGTTGAATTACCACCCTGAAGGGTTTCTTCATCACTGATTTGAATGTAAACATTTCCCTTATTTCACATGTAGTAATAATATAAAGATAATCATAGAAACAAAGGGGAACGAATATCCGGGTGAATAAATGTCCAGGGTAACAATTGTATGGGTGAACAAATGTCCGTGGTGGTAATTCAACGGGTGAACAAATGTCTGTCCCCTGCAAAATCGCGGGTTAACAAATGTCCGTGTGAACAAATGTCCAGGATTCAGAAAAATTGCAGCATGCTGGTTAAAAAATATTTCAACACCAAACTTTGTTGCAGGTATCCGTTCCCAGAGCAAGCCCCATGACATCATGCATGAGGTGTTCCGTGCCATGAAGGCTCTAGGATTTGTGAGTACAACTTTTATCATTTCACCAAATTAAATAAACACTGTCAACTATAAAGCATGAAATGTTTTTGTGTTGAGGACTTTGTAACCTTGCATTGAAAGCCTCTTAAAGAGATCTATTATGAAAAGCAACAGTAACCACAATAAGATTTTAAAATGTAAACCAAGAATGAAAAGAAAAAAAATGAAAAGTAGAATAAAGCTCCTTAGGTTTTTTTTAAGGAACATCATTAGGTACGTACCGGTTTCATAAATCGATACATAAAATATCTAGCAATGCTTTTCTACAAAGAAGATAGCCAAGATTTACTGATCTTGTGTTTTGCGATGAGTTTACATAAAGAATTTCCAGTACATACAATGATACATGTGCTCATTAAAAATCGATCTAAATAAATATTACATCTCAAAACTGATAAGCAAATAACAAACCAATTTACAAAGAAAGTCAATCTTAATAATGTTTTCCTCTTTGAAGTTTCC
>Ga0224511_10002871_pt1 | contig 11986 bp, 8 predicted proteins | sample SF_May12_sed_USG_2_FD_169988 | JGI IMG/M metagenome (GOLD analysis project Ga0224511, IMG submission 169988) | Sediment microbial communities from San Francisco Bay, California, United States - SF_May12_sed_USGS_8_1 | ecosystem: Environmental > Aquatic > Marine > Sediment | place: USA... | reverse complement strand
ATAGAAGGAATAACAATTCGTTATGCAGACTTTTTGTGATTCAATTACAGGAATAAACATTCATTTCTTGAAGTAAGACAAAAGTGCAGTTATTATATCTAGTTTAAACACCAGATTAACCCCTCTAACAACACAATTGCTTAATGGATGGTGTTGAATTACAGACTTGTTTTGAATAAGTTGTTGTCGGTGCAGCTGTGTACGCTCGTTGTGACACATTTGCTGGCTTCACAATGACAAACGTTGGAATGAGAAAAGTCTTTCAAAGTTCTATTAAAATCTATATAAATTATTTCAAAACAACTGGTACAAGCCACCACATCAGTGTGCTCACTTCCGTCGGCTTAAAAAACACAAAAAAATAGTTATTTCTTAATGTCTGTTGCGTCTTTGTATACTCCGTGTTTTGTTATGTTCTGTGTGTTTTTGTACGGGCCATTTTGTCATGGTGCCCATAAACTTGACTTGTCCACATTGTTTACAACATTTTTTCTTTGTACATCTCTTCCATTTATATTACATAAAAGTCAATATGATATATGCCGTCACGGATTAGCTAGGAAGACTGGTTTTTCCTCTTACCGCCAAAATACAACATAATCCATGTTGACGATTTCCGTAAATTTAAAAGCTGGATGTTATGTGTTTTATACGCAGAAATATTGCATATAACATAGAATATTTATTAGGAAATACCGTTAATTTTATTTGATTAATTTTCATCGTTATTTCAAGGAAAATGCTTACCAGTAACAGTATATTTCTCTAAATTGATTAGACTTGTTTCAATGATAGGCAGTATTTCTAATCCGAAGATATTTTTTTTCCTGAAAACGATTACATAATTTATAATGTGGTGGCTTGTACCAGTATAACAAGGAGAACATATACAATTTTAGAGGTAAATCTATCAGTTCAGCTATATTCTGCCAGACGACTTTAAAAAAACTTGAGACTATAACATAAGTGTATTGCTTTTGTTCAATAAGCTTTTACCTTTAACATGTCTTTGTCTAATGTCATCTAAATGATTTGCATATTAGTGTTTCTAGCATAAAAAGTATAAAATACAAAACAATATTTATGCTGCCCTTTGATGAGTTGCACTTAAGGGCGTTGGACATCTTTTGTACTGTTGATTGCTTGCGCTACGCTTTGACAAAGTTAAAGTCCATGTTTTCTGTCAAGAGTTGCGGACAACAGACCCTAAAGATGATGTTATTTTAACACTTTCACTTTCAATGTTTTTTAAATTACTGCTCTTGTTTGTATATCATGATGGTCGCATAGATGATCACACATATAACATTGGCATTATTATTTTATATATCATTCTTCTAAATTTGGGTGTTTTTGAAATTTAACTATACCAACTTCACTAAGTAATTATCTTAATACTATAAAGAACAAAGGTCTCGATTTACATATTATGTTTGAAATGCTTGTCATTGCTGTAATTACACATAATTTTTAGGTCATAATATGCTTGATGTTTAATTTTACATGTTCGTGGCATGAGACTATACTCAACAAAAATATACGTATACTTAATCAACTTCTATTAAATATTACGTTTGTAGTATTGTTATGAGAGTCTGCATGTCATTAGTTACATTACAGGTCTTTATATGAAAATGACAAGAATGAATAAAACTTGTTGTAGCAGACGCAATAGACTCCAAATCATAATGGTACTAACGAAAATCAGAAACAATCGTTACAATCTTGTATGCATTTTGCTAAATCGATTAAACTCACATTTAGAGAGTTAATTTGTTATTTTTTAATCTGTGAACCTTACAATTAAATGCTCAATAACTGTGTGCAAATGATGTGGTTTTTCTAATAAGAGGATTTTGAAGATGGTGTTATGCACGCACTATTTAACTATGTTCACTCCGTTATTTATATATTTGCAAAATACAACAACACACGTTTTGATAGGTATGGTTACATGCCCTTGTTTGCAAACCCAACTATATTACAAACCACCAACATGTGTCTTAGAATAGAAATAATACTATGTAAAATATTATATTCAAAATACTTATAGAATAAATTAAAAATACTTTCTTTTTGGTGAGTATATACCGGGATATTATAATGGGAATAAACGCGGACAAAATAACTGATATGCTCTTTATTGATGCTGGCACAAGAATGAAGTTCAAATATAACATCGAACGCCCGCATCTTCACCATGCCCACAGTTATTTATACCTATTCCACGGTTCCCACAGGACAGCAAACTAGTTTCCGACCCGGTGCAGGCGAGATCATCAAGTAAAATTGGTAAATAACTTGGTCCCGGTCCAAAATGAGCACTCCCATAGGCCGTGGCAGAAGTCCTGTTTGAATTAGAGAGGGTTTGTAGCACGCTTTATACATAATGCAAACAAGGTGTGGGTTGCCCTTATTTTCAATTTTCAATTACTTAAATGACTTCTCCAAAATATGTTGAATTACCGCCTTGGTACGGTCAATGAAAAACATTGGGGGCGGCCAATATGCCACCATACCACAAAAAGATGTTGTCAAAAAAAGAACAAACCTAACCAGCCTTTGACTCTGGTTGCATCTAGGCAGCTCCTTTCTTTATATGACATTCATACTTACTAAATATTGCAGCAACTGCATCATCACGTTGTATTTTAATCATCCGCAGCTTCTTAAGCGCAATTAATAATTTTGTATAAATGCCCATGGTCTCCAGAGTCCAGAAGTGAACTAATGAAAATATATACTTCAGAAATTGCATGTTGCTTCTCGACCGGTAGTATTTCGACTTAAAAAGCATCCCCCGGTGTCCAGACGGGCATCAATCGATTCTTTTAAGGATTTTCAAATGTTCCCGGCGTGTTTAGACATCTTACGATGACCGGCACCGTGCCGTAGAATCGTGCGAATTTTGGGTAAAATAGACGCAGTACGGTCCCGTAGATGATTTGTGACCATATCATTAAGTATTGAAATCATTTTTGTGTTTTATCTAGTGTGCATGAATCACAATCCTGACTTTCTTACAATCCTTAAATGAATTTAAAGTATTTTATTTTTCTAATAAAAGCTTGCGCCTAACAGCGTTAGGTATATAAAAACATTTACCTTGAAAACCCAAGTAAATAGCAAACCACTCTTGCGTCCGTGTTGGAAAAATCATCGTCGCAAATTGTACCCCATGTTCCGTTCAAATAAATGAGAACTGTGCCTTCATAAGCAGTACCACCCATAAGTGTGATGCCTCTCAACATGCCAAACCAACTGCCAAAGAAACCTACAATGTGACATAAAAAAGGAAATGAGCAGCATTGAATAGGAACAGCAGTCCGCAAAACTTATGGGTTATGATATTTACTTGTATGGTGGGCGGTGATGTGGTTATAGAATGTTTTCTTTGGCTATTTACTCATACTTTTTATAACATATAAATAAACAAAAAAAGTCAATTGATTAATTTATGATTTATGATGAAAGTGTTAATCCTCCATCGTGTCGTTTAAGCTGCTCCTTTTGATAATTATATTTTACAGTTTTAAGCTAACCGATTTGACAAATACGAAGATGGTAATTCAACGCCAAACAGGACGATAAAACAACAAACGAATCATGTTGTTAAATGCGTCCTAAAAGTGAGCAAAATATTGCACATGACCAATATACAGGGCAGACTTTCTACTTCTCAGTTAAATATTTTTTTTTGGAATTAAACATCTCGCTTAATATGTAGTTTCCGGCAAAATATTGTTACGGTATTCTTTCTTTTTGTCTACTAGATGATTTTTCAGTTTTCTGAGATTTTTATGCCTTTGCATAAAATGATTAACATCAGAACTATTTGTTTTAAAAGAAATAATTTGTAGAACATAGAAACTTCAAGTTTTCTAGATTATTACTGATTTAGGCAAATATCTAACATTATGTTATGTATCAAATAATTGATAATCTCATGGTTCCTACCATATATCAGCTCCTATAGATGTATAATAAGTTAAGTTTATAACGGCCGTGTAATCTATCCGCTATTAGTTGGTTTGGACTAAACTCTCCAGGCTCAAGCCAATATGACATACCCCAACAATTAACTCAGTCAATTTGCATTATCCTTAAGGTTATTATTCTCGACGGCTGTGATAAAATATAAATTTTATTTTTCAAAAGATGTTCAACATACGCTACAAGAACGCTTCGCATAACTGTAACACAATAAATGATGTGCTTATTCTATTTACAATTTTAAACCCAGGGCGAAAGCCCAAACCCTCGGCCACATCTTTGACTTCTTAAGCCTTTTTATATCTCATTATTGCATCAAATTAGCGCTAACATACCAATTATTACCTAATATTGTATAGTAAAGAAAGAACACATATATTTTTCTAAGTAATAATGTATACGAACCACAGTGACTGACGGGATTAGGATTTTTGCATATTTTAAAATCGTGGCTATCACCGAGACACTGGCGTCCATGTCCGGAGGGATAGGGACTGCTACAGGTACGTGAACGCTTCTGCATTCCTACGTCACAGGTCTCGGAACATGATCCCCACGATGACCAAGTACTCCAGCCGCCGTCTACATCTGTTCCTGATAAAACAAGTATTAACCAATTTTTATTGTCTTACGGGGTACTAGTAATTAAAAGGGTTACGTACACGTTCTCATTAAACATATTTTACAAAATGCTTCGATACATTTTTTATCGTAGTTATGAAAATTCAAGTCTCAGGCGTTCACCCACTGCCAGAACGTAAATCAATATAGATGATGCAACATTTGTAAAGTATCTTTTGTTACAATATTCGACATATCCTGTTTAAAAAAAGTAAGCAAAAGCGAGCATAAAAACAGCACCAAAATAAGCCGCACATCTAAGGCACGATGTCTCGCGGACTAGAAAACTAAATAACGTGACATTGCGAGCACCGTAGAAGATGCAGATCATCTTTTTTGAACGAGGTTTGAGAGGAGACAGAAACAATGTCTATCCATGTATGCTGAGCAAGGCAGCAACTCTCCGAGTTTTAATTCAAGGGCATTCCGTTCAATGGCCGTACAATCTACCACTGAGCCACCGCTACACTGGTTATAATGAAAAGCGTCTTAGCACCGATATACACGTTCACAAACCAATGAATAAGACTAAATTTTATAATGTGTATCATGTTATATTAATTCGGAGATGGCATATACTTACCGTGAATGCAAGCCGCGTTCATGCATATCTTGAAATCCAAACTTTCTCCAGAACAATCGCGCCCTAGTGCAGTCGGGGAAGGGTTTGAACACATCCGGGAACGTTTTTGCAACCCAACGTCACAAGTCACGGAACACCCTCCCCAGAATGACCAAGTACTCCAGCCGCCATCAACTGATCATAAATTAATATTAATAACATTACTATTATTATTATAATAAATTAGAATGTCTAATGTTTTACCTTTTATTCTTCGACATTTTTAGTTAAGTATTCGATGTATGTATTTATAAACGTTATGCAAATAAAACAAACCAGGGCATGATTTTAAAACGCAGGGTTCCTGCTGTTCTAGGTTCCCAGTGCAATTTAAGTCTGGTCTAGTAGGTGGTGGATTGGTACATGTGCGCATGCGCGTGCGTACACCATTTCCGCAACTGACGCCACAGGATCCCCATTCGCCCCATCCTGCCCAGCCTCCAAGTACTAAAATAAGATTTTGACATATTTCATTTCAATATCATCTCTAGTTTTTGAAAATGACAAATGGACTTTTTGGGGGCTGCTTTGGGCATTTCAATATGTCTCACCACTTTAACAAGACCAACGAAACAAAACTTGCACACAATATTCTTACCGTCATTGCATAATGTGCACGAGGCTCTGCACTCACTGAATGCGAGTGTAATATTTGAGCACACGTGGAAATGTGAGTCTAAATAATGGCAGTCCGGCGCTGTGTCCACGCAACCTCCTACAATCATACATCTACTTATGTTTAAATGCTTCTTCTAGAAAAAAGGACAATTACACCTACAAATGTGTGTACTGCACCGTAACGTTAAATTTCCACACGAAGGTTTGTATATTGTAGAATACAAAACGCAAATTGTAAATGGCTAACAGGGGGCGGAGCGTACGAAGTAAGTATAACATGGATTAAGAGTGAAGTGCGATTGTACGAAATAATAAAGTCAATGACGATTGAAATTATTATCAAACTACTAGTACATGTAAGCAATGTAAATTGCAAAACATATTTTGGGTCTAAGATATTAAATTAAATAAATCATGTTTTACTACGTTTATACAATAAGTTACATAGGTTCGCAAACATTGAAATACACTATACAGACTTAAGTGCATGCGTTACTTTAAACCCAGTTTCAAAGAAAGCGGTTGGTCTTAAGAAAATAAAATAATAACAAATGTGATTATTAAAATACCAGTGCAACCACCAAGTTGACAATATGCTCGACAGTTTTCAAAGGCCCAGTTGTAATATCGACTGTCCTGGCAGAGCTGTCCATCATCAAAGTGTGCGCAATTCCCTATTTTGTCAGTGCAGTCAGACGAGGCAAGATCTATAATGATAATAAAACGTATGGACATAACGCTAAAATTACGTTTCATGCTCTGAATATTGCGGGAAGCACCTAACATCAGCCATTGAATGTGTGCGTAGCCAGTGACGCACACAAACAGTTTTCTGATTGACTGACAAACGGGTTATCGGTACGTCAATTTGATTTTAACCTAAATACAGTAACTGTCAAACAGATGTTTAATAAAAAGTTTCATATTTGCTACGAATTGTCACTAGGTTTTAATTATCTAAGACGTAATAGATAGGTATGAAAGTTACTTACTTGTTGGCCGGCACAAGCTGCAAAACAACTGGCAATTCTTTTCAGCCCATGGACGATACGTCATATCTGTACAAGCTTCATGCCCATAATCCGCGCAGTTGGGAATTTTGTCACTGCATTCTTTTAAAGTATGCAATAAAGGAATAAATACACTTCATATTATTTAAGCATGCTGTTTCGTCGGGTTGTATTACTAGTAAGCCTGTGTAAGGTTCTATCACGTGATGCGACTTTACACAGGCAACGTGAAGTGGTACAAATCTACAGGCTAACGTGCTCACGTGATCTTTTTATATTCATTCTTCATGACATTTCTAACAATGTCAATCTAAAACATTTTATTTTAACATAACTACAGTTGTTGTTGTAAACACAGCATAGAGTAACGTTAAATGTGCATATTACTAATGACACATGGTGATAGTGTGATACAGAATTACTACCAATTACATATAGTAGACTCATGAAATGGACTTTTTAATCCTAGTTTTGTTTTTTCACTCGTATTGCCTGCAAATCATTTATATGCATTTGTATAAAATAGTTGTTTTGAAATGCAAATCTACGGTTTTAGGCATTAGATGTAAGAATTTATGTTGTTTAAAATTTCCTATGTATCCGTCTCGGACATACACATGTTTAAACGTTTATAAATCAGAAGTAATATCGTAAACATTAATCTAAGAGCAAAAAGTGTTAATACAAAAAACTTACCTTGCGCTGTTGTCGCAACAACCAAAGCTGGCGCAACAGTTGTTGAGGTATGAATCGGTGGAACAACTATTGTAGTTGAAGTATTTGCAACTACCGCAGGGGATGTGGGTATCTCAGTTGTAATGGCAGTGACTGCTCCATTGAATTTCGAGAATATTTTAACATTTAGACGAATTGGCAGTCGGTACATTTTAAGAACAAAAAAGGACTCGAATGTAAACTATCTATGCCTAACGGTTTGTAAAAGACGCTGAATTGTAATTTGACCTTTTAATAAAAACATTCTTGTTTTTCAATTATACCAGGATAATATTTTCCTTACAGAAAAAAACAGAAGTAGAACAAGATAAATTACAATGTAATACTGGACATGTTTATCTTTCCAAAGCTGCTGGGAGAAAGCTATAAAGTGTATATGTACCTCCATTGTGTCCGTCAACAATAAACCCTGAAACGAAGTTGGTAAACAACTCATTTATTACATTTGTTTACTCCATTTCGCTTCCTACACGTACATGTACATAAATGAAACAACTACGTTTTTACTTGAACAGCAACTGCGACCAAACAACAATTAGCATTCCTTGTGTTTTAGTGAATCAACATATAATGCATAGTTACTAAACATTTTAGTATCCTGACTTTTCTGTACTTGTTTGTATGTACTAGGTCAGATTGTGATCTGACAAACATAATGGATAGTTCCACAATTTTTCAAGCTCCTCTTCAAACGGCATATTTGCTTTGATCTTGTGATAAGGATTATCACAAACAGGAAGTATGCTTTTTTTGGTATTTTCTAGGTCAGACTGTCAGCTGACAATACACTCCTAATCTATTGGCTTAAAATTGACCATGTACAGTTATAAATGATAATGATTGACAGTTGTGGAACTGTCCATTAAGGTAAAATGCTACAGAAGCATAGTTCGCATGGGGAACATAACACATGATAGCAGCCTCGGTTTAATTGAAGCTTCTGAGGGGCGTAGATAACATTCTGACATTGGGGCGGCAAACCCTAGGTCGGTAAATTAACGCTTATTTTGGGGCACGACGGATACAGACTCACATGTTTTACACATGTATAATAGATTTACAGATACGGGTTAAAATAACATACCCATTAGTTTTCGAAAGGTTTTTCTCAATTACATGACAAATAAGTAACAAAACAAACATAAATAAAACACATGGATACTTAAATACATGTTGTAACGTACAGAAAATGTCCAGCACATATACCGTAAAACGTCAACAAATGTCACGTCACTAGGCAAACGACGTTTATATAAGGTTTCAGCCGTAACACTGCGCGCATAAACACAATGTCCGAATAGTAAAATCATTTTACGTGTTTCCGGTTATAGTATAAGTTATTGTATTTGTAGCAGGATTTTAGCCATATTTTGTATTAAAATTTTGTTTTAAATAAAATATCGAGCAAAGCGAGCGAATAAAATGAGGAAATTGAGCATTTGGGGCATAAAAATCATAGGTCCAGGGATTAAACAAACATCATGAAAGAACAATAAAATAATCAACGGGCGATTGCCAGACTCTCAACCCGTGTTTATGACACATATTTCTGACTAATCCGGTGTGACCACGTCCGAGCAGACCGGCGGAAACGTTTACTGAACGTGAAAGGTAAAATGTGTGGGACGCCGAAAAGCCCGTCATTTCTGTATAACGACGACTAGCCAAATTATTGGGGCGGCGGCGGCCGCCCCTGTCGCCCCGTTATCTACGCCCCTGCCAATAAATCATAACAGCAATGACGACTGCTACCAGTCTGAGTTTACCTAAATGCAAATACATGTATTTGAGTCTAAGTTGGGTTACCTCAATAAGATATGCTTTTCAATTTGCAGTTGACCGCAATAAAGTGTTTGTGTATGCACAACATTTGGCTTAGGATACTCAATGTTTAATCCCACACAGAGGCAACATTGATTAACATTTTGCGTTCCTGCCAAATTTAATGCGTATAATACATAAAATAGGTCTCGTGAGCGGAATAGCTGACTTAGTTTTTGATTTACCATTTCATAATAGAAAAATCTTCTACAATTACAAAATACCAAATAATTATACCTTAATGCAGAAAAAACATGAACTTTTTAACATCAAATTAATTTTAAATTACTTTGTACACTATAGAAAGATTACATAATCATTTGGATACAAGACATTGACCTTAAATTCAACGCAGTGTGTTGTTCTTGCACTTTAATCGACCAGTACACTTTCATCGAACATTACAATAATAGTAATACTTAAAATAATAGATTTAATTGGCTAAAACAAACAACATGGACATCACTTATATGAGTTGGAGGGACTTTAAGCTTTATGAATTAAAATAAAATGATAAAACGTATGACGCTAATTATCTATTGAATTTGAATTTGATTTATAAATCTAAAATAATTAATTTTTTATAAATGTTTGTTTATGCTAGGAGCAACACACGCCCGTTTTTTGTAAACACGTGCAGAGAAGCAAGCATTACTTTCACAACGAAAAGCATCTTAAATGTGTAAAAGGCTTACCAAATTTTCGAAAATATAAACTTATAAATACAAGTTAAGACAAATAAACAAACTATATGCATACCATCTGAATGCTGTACTAATAAAGCAAATGTCCAGACGATCATATCTGAAATGAAATTGAATCAATGCAGCGTTCAGGTACATAATACAATGGTCTCCTACGTATTTAATCAAATGAAAAAAAGAATCATACCGTTTAAAATAGTTATTACTATACTTTTACGTTATGATAGAATCATGTTGCTATTGAAAGACATACAAAAATACATCAAAGTATATAATCAAAACATAATAATTATCAACACCTTTGTATTTCGAATAAAATAAAGACGGGACTTAAATTTAAAATTATTATAATTAAAAGAAAAAGGTCTTACGTGCAGTGCACATCGTGAAATGCCTGTCACTGAAGACGGGCGGTACAATTATCTCTCTTATAGGTTGCCGAAACGGGACTATCTCTTTCGACCACGCACGCATTTATAGGCATTCGGTGCAAAGGTCTAAGAAGTATTACACTCATAACACGTTATGAGCATTATTGCTTTATTTACCGCACGTATTTTCTGTTGTTGTTTTTGTTAAATATCAGGGATAGGTCACACGTGATGTAATTAAAAGCATAACACATAATAAATATACGGTCTATTAATAAAACAATGTGTTTTTATTTGAGAAAGAAGGATGTTGGCTAGTTAAAGTGCAATTACTCGATTAGATAGAAACTAATATATTGCGTGTGAAATAGTCTGAAAACAAAACATTACATATCTGCATAACTTTTCAGTGTTTTAACCAGAACTTTTGACAGCGGTCTAAAACAAACGTATTAATAGCGTGTTAACAGCGATTAACCTATTCCCGGCGTAAAAATTGAATAGGAAACGTTTGTGTACTTGTGTGAGCGTATGTCACCGTCAGTGTATCGCTTATTACCGTATGCGTAGCGTATGCAAACGTACAAGTAACTAATGCTTTATGAGTAACGTGTTAGTAGCGCGCGTGCATAACGTATGCGTAGCGTATAAGTAACGTTTGAGTAGCGCGCTAGCGTAGCTTAACAGGTCACCGTTATTCAATCGTACAAGATGCGTATTTGACGTATGAAAAGGGTACCTTACGCGGCATTCTAGCGTATTAAGTGTATGTGTAGGGTCTCTAGTGTATATCTTACGTACGATTAGCGCATGCGTAACATATATATGTGCACGACGCATGCCTAAAGTATATGTACGTATGCGAGCGTACGCATACGCTCTTATACTTTGATGCCATATGCAAAAGAGTGATTGCACTTTAACGTACTAATACCTTTGTCTTAAGTTGTTGCTATTGCAAATTTAAAATATAATAATATTTAAATGTTATGAAATGTTTTCATTGATTTAATTGTTTTGTGATTTTCATTTGAACAAGGTCTTAATGCGACTGGTAAAACGTCCTATAGTTTTAATGTTTAGTAATTTTAAAATAAAACTTCATTATTGCACATTAATATTTTAGATTTTTAAAGGTCTCATAAATATGTTTTTTCCCAAGTTTCGCTCTGTACGGGTCTGAAAACATTGTGTTCAAATTATTACTACGCTGGACACTTCTCATCGGCTAAGACATTCCACAGCTTGTGTCGCCATTTGCTGTTTTATTGCGTGCCCTTTCATATTACTTGTTAAGATGTATTTATGAATTTTCGAGGCATTCACACACTCGTTCTATGGGTTTAACATTGTTTGCGTACACTTGGCACCTTATTGTAGGATCGGTACACTGAAAACCGGTTTTTATATATATAATACAACAACAACAACAACAATCTTTATTGCGTTCAAGCAAGTACATGCTTATAGCAAAACAAGTATTGATCCAAC
>Ga0224511_10002870_pt1 | contig 11986 bp, 8 predicted proteins | sample SF_May12_sed_USG_2_FD_169988 | JGI IMG/M metagenome (GOLD analysis project Ga0224511, IMG submission 169988) | Sediment microbial communities from San Francisco Bay, California, United States - SF_May12_sed_USGS_8_1 | ecosystem: Environmental > Aquatic > Marine > Sediment | place: USA... | reverse complement strand
ATGAAGCACGTCTTGCAATATACGTACAAATATATATGTGCAAATCTTAGTTTTCTGTTTGTTGTTTATTTAATGCGAATACATTTGAGATGGAAAATGTATTTCTGGTCTATTAATTAAACCCAAAGCGGAAATACTGCTTAAATGTTTATCTATGTGATATCGGTAAAGGCAAACAAACTATTTCGTAAGAAAGTACCTTCTTTGTCTGACAAGGCCAGACAAGTTTACCGGATACTGATTTAAGTATGCACACAATTATAGGTCAACAACGCAGCCTACACCTGAATAATATGTTATAATACGATGAAAAACAATATCAGATTTTAAATAACATAACATAGAGGATATTTGTTGCTTTTGGTAGGAAACGGATTTTTGGTTCACAAGTGATCACAGAAAATTATATTTTCACGATTGGCCTATGTTAGATAAAAGTGATTTAATTACAAAATGTATTTAGTCACCTCTTAAATCATAATGATATCAAAATTGTGTTTGGGACTAACACACCTGCCTCATTTTGTTCCCATTTAAATAATCAGATTAAGTATTGTCAAACAGTTATAATGCTATTACTCTGACATGCTACTGACATAATCTATATTGTATTGTCTACACACGACTTCAAGTGGAACACCTATATATTTCTAATGGTATATAAATAGCAGCAACTTTTAAGACTAATACTCGTACATACAAACCAGAAGCCTTTACACCTTAGTTTACCAGACTGTGTTTTTTTTCTATTCTGGTGTAACGGTCTGATTATCAAAAGGGGAAATAAATGAGACAGGAACGTTAACCCTTGCCATGATGATGCTATCATTATAATTGTAAATGATTACTTAATAATTCAATCACCTTTGCCTCACATACTTCAAAAGGGTTGTGTAGGATTACATGTACCATTCCATCAAACACTCTTTATTTAATCATATATTTTACCAGCATTTACTTTTTGCTTTTTTTGCATTTTAAAGCAATATACGAAATCGAGCGAAATCACAGTAATCTACATTGCTATTTATCTGTTGAGGGACACTTTAACCAAATGTTCAAAATCACAATCTATGTTTAAATAACACATTCAATAAGCTAAACTGAAATATATTTTTAACAATGTGAGCCCATATTTCTTGTAACCTTTTATTGCAATTATTTAAAAGACACATTTTTAAAAGTATGCAACCATTTTCGTGGCGTTATGTGTTAAACACACGAACCTCAGACAAAGATTAGCGATAACTTTCATTTATTGCTGTTCTCTTTTGATACTAAATCAGTCTGAAGTACCCTGTAGCCTGTTAATCATAACACTTAACAATGTCGCTCTATATTGCGGACTGGTCAACATATGTGAGCTTTGTAGAATAAAATGACGTAATGGTGAATACAACTTTAAGCTGCCTCGTGCGACATTGTCAATTTTACAGAAAACTATTTAATATACTAAACGAGATTACACGCAGAACATAATTATATACTATTACTTAAACATGCCGAACATACTTTGTGCTTTGGTCATTATTTGTTCCATGTTCAACACCATGACCAACGCAGTAGATTTTTCAATTATTAGTGGATAGCGTTGAAAAGTATATTAGATCAATTAAATGTTCTCTTGCATCCCTTGGAGCAACGTAGCGCAATTGGTAGGAGTCTCCATATGCGTTTGTGTCTTATTTATGTGTTAGCCGTCACAACATTCTTCACAGTTGGCAATACATGTTTACATTTGCTTAGGTATATCAGTATATAACAAACACTTACTAGCGTCATGACATTATGTTTATCAAAGAATTATATCCACAGTCCGTAAGGATAAAGACATCAACAAGGAATATCAATTACGTCCGTTTTTGCATAACGCTAAATGATAACGTATTGTACTTTGTTGCATAATTATGTCAAATAAAAAATGCTTGTGTGAAATTCCTGTTTTTAACATGCATACTTTTATATACTGACATCATTTTTACCTGTGCCTTTCTGTTTTACGCACTTACGTTTCTGGTGTTGTACAAATGGAGCGAGTGTCTTTAACATGTGCTAGTACTTCCACTAGGCAATGTTTAACAGATGCTACATCAGGTACATCACAACGATTGCACAATATTAAACACTAAACCAATATATTATAGCTTTTAAATACAGCATTTTGTTGAATTAAGGCAGTGATGATTTTCAAAAAGGGAAATATAGTATTCATGGCGAAATTAGCAGCCTTTGGTTTTTAAGCTGTTCATCAATGGTAATGACGCCCTTAAATAGCTTCTCTAAACATTTGTTTTCGAATGTCAAGCGATCTTTCCTTTAACATCTCCACAAAAGCGTGACTGAAACAATTTTGCGATTAGGTACATTGTATATCCATGCTTGTGTCATAGTTGTTTCTTTTTATTTCAAGTATAAAACATATTGAATTGTTGTTGATGACGTGCATCAGTTTAGAAATGATCCGAATAGTTTTTGCTCTACATCTTTAACTGTGTCCTACTCACGAGATGTACTGCGATAAAAATAATTACCACTCATGGACAACTCAATCCAAACAAACAAAACAGTACTTTTGTATCAGCGACGTATGTCATGTTCCGAAGATACGTAGTTGTGTAAAATCTATTCGTTATAAAGTGCTTTTATAATTCTTCCAATTTCAACATTTTAATGAAGTGATTACAACTCGTTGTATTTTTAGGCTTCAACAGATTCTGAAGGTCATGCGCAACCTTACATAATGCTTTACGTAAATGATGTGTGCATGTGTTTAGTTGTATTGTGTTCTACAGCTAAGTTGCAACCTGTTTTGTAATATCATTTTGTTTCTGTTGTATCTGGAACGTGCGTCTCTTTTTCAGAAACCTAACGTTTCATTACACTGTCATACATGTCGGGAAAACGCTATCTAAAGCAGGTAGGTTGCGAGTGTTATCTAGTTTTAGTTTTTATTTAATTAACCATAACACTAACCAAGTGTTTGTTTGTATTATAATATTACAAAACACGTGTACTATTATTTTAATAAATTACTCTGAAAACGTAATATTTTAACGGATTTAAAAATATGATATTTAGCTTTCAAGTAAAAATATGGCGGTCCGTCCACCAATTCTAAACAAACGCTGTCAAGGTCACCTAAGCAGGAATAAGTTAACGCTTCTGGTTGCGGGTTTAACATATTCCATACGGGTGTCTACATCAGGTAATTTGTTTGAAACAGGCACATTTCTACGTGTAGTGAAGAAATTGTTTGACATATGTCTAACTTTGCTTGTTTTCGTGTTTAAACACTGAACGATGTACAATAAAAACACGCTATTATGAAACACCTAATTCAAGTGGGATGAAATATTGTGAAAACAAATACGATACATTGGTAACATCTACCAAAATTGAAAATAAATTAACCTGGGAGTTTTTTTGAGGTTTCAAATATGCGTTTTTTTAACTTACCTGCCACGGGTTCTCTTTATTTAGCTCAACATGTTATGTGTTTATCAACAGAATACACATGTTAACATTTCTATGCAATTTGATGAACGATGTTTTGCAAATAGCGCTGTGTTGCCATAACATTTACTACTAACGTGTATTTTCTAATATTAAAGAAAGGCAATTTACCAATTGTAGTAATAAATATTTGAATGTATAAAACCAAAACACGGTTTAAGCATATAGGCAATAACATCATGATGCATTAATTTATTTTCTAGACAGACAACATGTTCAAAATAATTTTATATGCTTTTAAATTTAGGCATAAACGGACTCTCATTTTCTTGACAAGGATATCATGCAGTGTGTTTTTTTGGGTTTTGTTTCCATTTTCTCATATAAATGTGCAGACGACAGGAAATTCATTCCATTTATTGCCATTTATGGATGCTTTCTTTTGCGATTTATCAGTATGAAGTGTCTTGCGCACTTCTCCATAACCATAAAACAGGCTACACATCGTGGACATGTCAACAATGTGTGGGTTTGTAGGATAAAATGACATAACGTGGTGCAACAAGGTAAAATGCAACAGCATGCATAAAGAATCTCGACTTTCGTCATCATAAAGCATCATAACACACGTCGCCAACGTCCGAAATGATAAAACTAACGAAATATGTGTAAATGCATGACACTATTAGTTTTAAACGTTAAAGTAGATTATTTTATTATTCCAAAGGTAATTACCTAATTGTGTGGATGCCACAAAGTAACATAACATATTGAAATGCAACACATGACATAAGGTAACATGACTTGTTTGTCCAATTTGCTATTATGTTAAGTTAAAATATACTACAACATGCCATCCACGTCCAGAAACTAACAAAATTTGTGTGACATACATTGTACATTTGTCATATATCAGTTGCATTAACAGTTATGTAGATGACTCTGTTATTTCAAAGGTGAATTAAAAGGTTTTGGATACATTTTCAAATTGCTAGTTATTGTCAAAAATGTGCAAATGATGATAATTTGTTATAAACATGTACACATCTGTGGAAAAAAGAAAGTATTTTTAAACTAAAAGCAGTACTCGACGACAAATGTATTATGCATTAATAAAGCACGAAGTAGTATAAACATATTTTATTGTTCACGGTCGTTGTACCAGTAACATTTTAGATTTAACCATTTCCATTTTCAGCATTTAACATTTTGTTTGAGAGCCATTATTCTTGTTTACCCACAACTACTGTATGTTACTGAGTCAGACAAAGTCTATATACTGTTGTCTGCACGCGAATGCTACAATGACACTGTAAACAATTATCCTTATAATAAATTATATCATAGTGATGTCAGTGTGTCAATATGTACTATTGATAAAAAGTCCAACAAAGACGATAAGTAAACGTTACATATCATCATTCAATAATTTTATTTAAGATTTTGAAATTTTTATTCACTGTGCATAGTTTCAAGACAAGTTAACATCATCGTGGCAATACAGTTATCTTTAAGGTACACATATACCAAATAGGATGCTAAAATGTTTGCGTTCATTACCTCGACATAGAGATTAATTCATACGGACGGACGAATACTACATAGCCTATACAGTGGATACGTTAAGATTTGGGTGTTGCGTTTCGATAACCTCATAAACGTTTGTTATGACTGGCTGAAATTAAGGCTTATGATTTAATTAAAAAAAATTAAACTTTCTACATATTTATTTATCAATTTATTATTATTGTATGTTTTTAACAAATACACATACATGTACATTGTTAATGTCATTTGAAATAACAGGTAATACTCCATTTTAGTTTAATGAATAAGCGTTTTCAAACAATTTAAATTTGAAAACATACCGTTCAATGATTCACATTGACATAACGCACATAATAATATTGTACCTTATAAAGCCATACATATCTAGTGCAAAATAAAACTAAGTGCAACCGTGTTTTGATTAGGTAGCACATGTTTAGGGTTGCACCGAGTCTGGTATGGAAATCAGAATTATTTCTTAAGAATTTAATCAGATTACTTCACCATTGGGGAACTATCAAATTAATAACTATTTTAGGAAGATTTATCCACTATTTTATGAGCAGTATCCCTGAAACATTTAGGTAATCTAATTGTTCATATTGAGTCTCGATTGTCGTTGTCTTTGTTTGTTTTCTAGCTTATTTTATTTAACTTTAGATAACTCGTGCATAGGTGGTACAGTTACTATGAAGACCAACGAATATTTTGGGCATAACCTTTCACCACGAAGGGGAATCACGTGACTTCAGAAAATAACAAACACGCGTAATGACGTCCAATAACTCTCGGTAATTTTATTATTTTGTTAAAATGTGGTTATAAAGCATTTTCATCTCAACATTGCACCTAGCCTATCATATGCACACAACTTTTTCTTTCTTTCGGTATAAGCGTTATTCTTGTACGATAAGTGGTTTTTAAAAACATTCATTGAATTGTGCCAAAATCGCGATTTCAGCCGAGATAACTTCCACGAATCACTATTTATTGGCTAAAAATTGACTAACCCTATATCGTTTTCGTGCAAGTTACTTCTTATGAAAACGCGTGTTTGTTACTACATAAATAAAAAAAGGCAATTGTGTGCCAAATTTTCTTCCAAAAACAATTATGTAGACTTATACAAGACAAATATGAATATTTATGCTTAGTTTTGTGGTTCAGAATGAACAATTCACACATTATTGAGTCAATTTTGAGCCAATAAATAATAAATAGTGATTCGTGGAAGTTGTTGGACGCCATTACGCGTGTTTGTTATTTTCTAAAGTCACGTGTTACCCCCGTGTTTACTGAAGCAGAACATCAACAATTGTTCTGTCATAACATAATTAACCAATAACATCGCATAAGCTCGCTTTTAATTTAATAATGGAAATTATCATTAGCAGAGCTCTTTTCATTGTCCAAAACATGTTTGCATTTGTCAGTTTAGCCGAGATTGTTCTCAAAATAAATAAAAGCGGTGTTCTGTGTAATAAGACCATGTTCCAAAACTAATCATGTCCAATCATTAGCAATACACACTACTGTCCTATGTTTGTACAGGTATCTGCAACTAAAACTATTAAACATTTATGATGTTAACTTAAACATAAACCGGACCCGTACGCCTATGCACGAATGTTCATTAAATGTGCGTTGGCATGACAATAAAACTTCGCAGACATTAGAAATACACAGCATACATTTTCATAAAAGCAGGTGAAAAATCTCATTTAATCTTAAATAAACTAAACTACAGTTCATATCAACCGCCATTTTGTTGTTTATGCCGAACCCCAATTGTATACATTGTACAAAATGGCAAATCGCAAATACTGTACCAAAAATCGAAAACTTGTGTAGTCATATTTTTGTGGTCCTCAGGGATCATGGAGTGTACATGTTTTTTTTTCATTTGAAAATGGAGTTTCGCTCATGCGCTAGGGGCGTCCGTGGTGTGGCATTATTCATTACTACTGATGAACGGCTTCAATAAAACCGAGGCTGCTGTTTTCTCGTGCAGGCTATGCTTCCTGAGGGCTTTCCCTTTCCTCAGTTTAAACATTTAAATGAATTTGTTGCAATGCTGTTTTAAAGTCAAGTATTAATTACAGTCCAACTGATATAGAATATATTTAAGTACGATAGAATATAAACGTCGGTAACAATTAAATAAGTTTTCGAAAGCTTACGTTAATAAGTGTCAAACGGCCCGACCGCAGGGCATTTCATTTAACGTTAATACTTTACCGATGAATGGTAATGGTGATACAAATGGTCGTTAAGATGTTCTGTAATCTTCTGTCTAATGTTTACTGATACTTATAACGATGCATGTCACACACTCGAGGGACATTTGATAGAAGAACTTCGAGTTTTAAGGACAGGTGTTTCGTGCTATTTTCAATAATTTGAATGTCTTTATAGATTATGTTAACGAAACTAATTAATAAAGTAATAGACATTTGTAGTACAAATTGCAGTTTGAACGGCGCTATATTACTAGCAAAATCGTTTACGGTGGACACCATTACAATTTACATGGCATTAAGTCACGCGATATATAAACATTAGATCGCAATAATGTAAAACCTAGGAACATGTGTCAAACCGTCAATTAGAGCGGTGAAATTGTCCCCGTGATGATAAACCCCCACCTCTCGCGCAAGTTCTCGTGCCCTGGTTTCCTTTGTCATCTTTTTCATTTTGCGAATAGGTAGTTGCATGAAAAGGACAATATATTAATGTCAATTCTTGTCGATATTTGTAGGTATGAATCATCATGAACTGTCTCGAAGACGCATAATTGACAAATATCAAAGTGTTATGTAAACCGATGAAGATGAAAAATCGAACCCATGTACATAAAATGTTTTTGCATAATAATACACTACTAGCATACATAATCATATAACACGGTAATGAGTTGTGGTAAAACTCCTGATCGATCAGGACAAAATAAAGCATATTTGTTTTCACGTCAGTACTCAGTAACAAAATTAAAAAGTGCACCATTTGCACACACTGTACAAAATGCCAAATATCAATTACATTACTTTACATAATTATGTAGATTGAGATTATATGTTCATCCGTTGTGCATGCAAACAGGTCGTTATGATAGGTCTACAATTGTACCAGAGCATTTTCTTTTCAATTCTGAAATCAAAAGCATTGTTATTTTTCTGTTGACATGAGGAAAGCGTTGCAACATGTATATAACAATATTTGCATGTAGTTATATTTGTTCTGGTCCTCTGGTTTCATATATTTTATGTTGTTTACATTTGAAAAAAGAGTTCCGCATATGCGCTAGGAGGCGTCATTGGTGGGTCATCTTTTATTACCATTAATGCACAGCTTCATTAAATCCGAGGCTGTTGTTTTCCCCATGTTTAATATGATGCTGCTTATTACGCAGTTCTGAGGAATCAAGGCTTATGGACAGGTGTTCTGTTGTAGGTTTTGTATGATTTGAATGTTTATACATCTTCTTTTAACGATGCGTTTTCTTCACAGAATGGACATTTTTGAAACAAATTGCAGTTTGAATGGTGCGTTATCGTTAGCATAACGTTAACCAATAATAACAATACTATATGAATAGAGTCAGGTGTTTTAATTCAAGTAAAAGCGGTGAAATTGTTTCCGTAATGATAGACGCTCTCAAAGTCGCGCATTTGTCTAGTTCAAGTTTCTTTTGTCGTATTTCGCATTTGACGTATCTGTCTTGTAGTAGCTTCATTACAGAGATCAAGATATTCGATCGTGTTCTAGATCGTGGATATGCCCCAGAAATTAGTATGCGTCGCTTTCTAGGGATAATTTTGGGGAACGTTATTACTTTATGTTTATGACAAATGCAAATTATGTATGTTTTGTTAACTGATACTACATATAAATAATGATGCAAACAATTATTCCTAAATGGAGGCCATGTCAAGGATTATGCATTATCTGACAGTCATAATGTATGCAATTACATCGAAATTATTATACACGTACATGTTTGTAAAACATTAACTGGATTAAAATCGTTTAATTGATTTATATCGGTGTATGTAGTTTAAGAGATTTTGATTACATTTTTCTTCTTAAAAAATAAAATCGTCTTAGCATGTAAAGCTTGCTGAATAACTATTATATGACACTATAATACGATTTGTTTATTCAAAAGACTACAGAAACAAACCAACGTGTAATCTTAAACCCGAACCGTTGAAAGACAATGATTAAAAAAAACGAGGCAGCTATTTTCCGTACAGGTTATGCCGACTCAGAGCTTTCCCTTTTCTCACTTTTATAAGAATCAGTTTATCAACGTCCATAGCGTGTCTTGATTTTGCTTTTTAATTGTCTACGTGCACCTCCTACTATGCTTTTTAAAAGAACAACACAATATTTTGTAATATTAAAAGATTGAGGTCTGCACTCTTTTTCAGCAACAATAATTATTATTGATACACTGCGAAACCCGTTGTCTGGTTCAGTTGCCCCGTATTGCTTGCTCATTAAACATCAATAATACTCTGAATGTTTTATGTTTGCTTGAATAACTTCTATTAAGAGATTACATTTCACATTTTTCAAATGTAGCAACTTAATTATATCACATACTATTTGTTAACTGATACTACATATAAATGTTGATGCAAACAATTATTCCCAATGGAGGCCATGTCAAGGATTATGAATTATCTGACAGTCATACTGTATGCAATTACATCGAAATTATTATACACGTACTTGTTTGTAAAACATTAACTGGATTAAAATCGTTTAACTGATTTATATCGGTGTATGTAGTTTAAGAGATTTTGATTACATTTTTCTTCTTAAAAAAAACAATCGTCTAAGCATGTATAGCTTGCTGAATAACTATTATAAGCCACTATAATACGATTTGTTTATTCAAAAGACTACAGAAACAAACCAACGTGTAATCTAAAACCCGAACCGTTGAAACACAATGATTAAAACAACCGAGGCTGCTATTTTTCGTACAGGTTATGCCGACTCAGAGCTTTCCCTTTTCTCACTTTTATAAGAATCAGTTTATCAACGTTCATATGTCGTCTTTGATTTTGCTTTTTAATTGTCTACGTGCACCTCCTACTATGCTTTTTAAAAGAACAACACAATATTTTGTAATATTAAAAGAGATCTGCACTCTTTTACAGCAACAATAATTATTATTGGTACACTGCGAAACGCGTTGTCTGGTTCAGTTGCCTCATATTGCTTGCTCATTAAATACCAATAATATTCTGAATGTTTTTATGTTTGCTTGAATAACTTCTATTTAGAGATTACATTTCACATTTTTCAAATGTAGCAACTTAATTATATCACATACTATTCCCCACAAACGTGAAAACTAAACGTCATGGGGTATGGATTCATACGTCAACGAAAATGATCGTACCTTTCCTGGTTGTACGTGTTACCGATTTTGGTAATTGTGCGTGTTTGAGTGTAATAGATCCGATCAGCAGATGCATTTAGGTGTACAAGCAGTATCTTGCAGAGTAAACATGTCTAGTACATGGCCGAAGGCGCTAGTTGCGTAGATTGAGCGCAAAAGTATGATCTCCCCTACAAGAATGACCTCAACGAAATAGGTTAAAACATAGCCTGTTTGATTCAATAAGATTAATGGATTCTGATTCATTTACAAATCTAACAAACATGACTATGTAATGTGTGGACATCTGGTATTATTATAATACACGTATCACTGTGTTGCCAATGGCTGTTAAAGTAAAGAACAAAACAACAAGTTTGAAACATTGGCATCTTGAAATCTGAAGAGTGGACGTTTTACAAACCTTTTTTTAAACTGGGGAAGAAGTTGTATTTTTTCTAGAAATATTGTTTTACACACAGAAAATGCGCATAGACAATACATTTTGCAGACTCCGGTTTCGTGTTTGCAAGAAGTAAATCACCTACCAGGAGATGCATTTCATAATATAAATTGAGAGATGTTCATAAAACAGAGACGATATCAAATAAGCAATTGAACTCTTGTCTACAACCATACAAGTGTGGTGTTGTCCGTGCCATTGATCATTTGTATGACGTAACAATACACGAAACATTGGATGTATCTGTTCTGTTATTGCAGAACTATAGAGGTTTTTACAAAGTTAAAACACGTTTTATCCATTTCCTTTTCAATAACAATACACCACGGTCAAAGGAATACTGTACTTCTACTACGTTAAACGACATTGCATTGTCATTATCTTTAACGATTTGTCATACTGTTTTGTTTTCACATATCTATGCAACATGGTCTTAGGAATATATAGTCTATCATGAAGATAAAAAGGTGTTGCAGTGTATAACAGTTTATCTCGTTTTGTGGTATCAAAAGCTGAACTTATATTTGCCTAAGGCCATCAAACTAAACCTTTTTTGTTTAGTATTCATAGATTTGGTTAATAATTATGTACATCCGCGAGCAGTTCAAGTGATGTAAGTATGTTTTCTAGAGCACTATTTATTAGGATGAATCATATTTCATGCATAGTGATATTTAACATGTGAGTATCGATTTTGACACAACAATGATCATTTTTATGATGTCAAACACTGATTGATTTTAACAGTACTCAATCCGTTACATAACGCCTAATCTGATTGTCGTGAGTAGTGAGTCATGTGCAGTAAAGTATGAAAATAGATGACACAGGTGATAATTAAAGTAGAAATGTTACCCTTAAGTAGCAACTACAACGTAACGTCAAAAAATCGACCTCCCCTTGTAACTCCATGTTAATTTCTTGTGTGTTTCATGTACTATTTCTCTGCAAATTATTAAGTAATTGCTATAAAACGCATATCATTAGAAAATGTAAACATTTTTCTGTCATTGGATGTAATATTTGTTTACCTTTTAAAAAAAATCTTAAAAGTAATGGTCAAAAGTTTCAACCGTGTTGACTGCCAAATTTTAATCCCGATCGCCGTTTTGTCAATTTTATCAACTGTC
>Ga0224511_10002869_pt1 | contig 11988 bp, 12 predicted proteins | sample SF_May12_sed_USG_2_FD_169988 | JGI IMG/M metagenome (GOLD analysis project Ga0224511, IMG submission 169988) | Sediment microbial communities from San Francisco Bay, California, United States - SF_May12_sed_USGS_8_1 | ecosystem: Environmental > Aquatic > Marine > Sediment | place: USA... | reverse complement strand
ATATAGTAAATACTAATAGTGATACTAGTCTAATGGCAATACTAACTAACTAATACTACTGTCAGTGACTCAGTGACAAATCAAATCTAAAGTTTTGTCTTGCTTACTTTGCCAGGATAAGGAAATCACTCGATCAATACACAATTCCACTTGGTTAACCACTGACGCGCGAATGAATTGGAATCACACATTTTTACTCCAGTCACTTACCTTGCCGTAACTGACTAAGCAATCAAACATCTAAAATCAAATGTTTTCAGTCCTGTATTAATTTTTATCCTTGCGATTCTTTACCCAACCTGAGGTTGGCCAAGTGAATCATCATGCGAGATTAGATTGTAAACAATTTGGCATCTTACTGTCTTGTGACTTCTAGCTTTTGCGAGCTTAACATACATACCCTGTCCACGAACTCACCTTGTGCCTAGGGGGGAAGGAGGGGGGTATGTAGTGGGTTCCAAATGTCAGACTATTATGATTAAGGAACTAATGTCTGCTAACCATGTGATCACTACATCATTGGTCATCGGTGTTGCTTACATGCATGTTTTGTTTTAAGTACCTACATGAACAGAACTACCTGACAAAGGCACTACAATTGAAGTGTACATGATAATTTTAAATTTCATTGATCAAGAATCACTTTGCGCGACGCAATCTTCGTCTTCAGTCCCAATTTTCAGTTATCAGCCCATTAGCATGCGTGAAATGTACCACCTAATGAGTAGTGACCGTGAATATTGACCCACTGTCAGTAAGTTAGAACATACTGGACACCTGCCAATAGCCCACTCACCTACCATGAAGCTTGATAGGTTAATGGAGCTCATTCCTCTTGACAAGCGCCTGGCAGTCTTTAAACCCTGATCACCCAAAGTTGGCCCAAGTGTACTCTTTTAGTTTTGGACACTGGGCCCTCACTTATTGTTGATACACACCCCATACAAATACATTAAAGTACTCTTTCACTTGATATATGATTTGGGTTCTTCTTCAGTACTTAGTTGACTCTGTATGATGTACGCATGAAGTCATTTTTCAGCACCAATACCTCCATGACAATCAGTTGGTTTTAGATACATCATTTGGAAGCTCAACTAACCAGAGTATGTCAACTCTGGAACCGTCTAACTGATGTAGTCTAAGACTGTACAGACTGCACAAGGATACCAGGTATAAAGTGCAAAATGAATAGTACGGGTGATTTTGGTTCAAACTCTCAACCCTTGTCATGTCCCCTACAGATTCTCCGTTTGAGTCATCTAACATTTGAGAATGAGTGCGGAACTAGTGTGGGCAGGCCAAATGATTGCTTTTTGACATCAATTCACTACTGATATGAAGTATACTCAACCTAGATAATCATGCAAACAACTTGTATGGCTGCGGACTCAAATCAGAAAGCATAATACACTGCAACTGCGGTGCTGTTGGTAAAAAAAAAGTACTACCAGCAAGTTACAAGTAGTTATGTACCATACCCATACCAAGCATTTTTTTAAAATTCTGAACACTTGGATGATAACTCTCTTTGGCTTTGTACTACTAGGATAATGATGTAATGTGGATACAGTGGTATAAGGTGAGATGATGGTATAACCGCTATGCACTGTCTAACTACAGCTTAATCAATCTCAGATAATCTCACAGCTGAGTAAAGGTTACCTGTAGTCACTTCCTTGTAGTAACAGTTTGTAATTGTCGCATGTCCAGGATGCAGGAATGATTTTCTTGTAGAGTAAACGTAGACAGTATAAGACCTGATGGGTAGTTGCTTGAGCAATCCAGGTAAACGACCTGGTGATCATGTCATCGTTGTACCTGGCCAGGAACATGGAGTTGGACAGATACCTGGACAGATCCCTGCTCCCGCGGTATATTCGCAGCAGCTGCATGGATCAGGTGGAGGAATTGGTTATTCCCCTCAAAATGACCAGGGCAGCCATGGCCACCATTTCCAGCAGCAACAGCATGATAACATGAAAGGACAGCAGCATGTCCAACAACTCAACGCCGTCTCGCATGTGCCCCCCCACGATGGATCTAGTACGTAAATTCCCAAGATTACCTACTCACCTGTACATAGTGATTTCTACACTAACTAGTAGTGTGTAGACTACTTAATAGGCATATGAGTGTATCTCTGCATGGAGATGTAGTGACCCGCAGGAACCCGCCATATTGCTAACCGGCCCTTGTTGATTATATGGCCAGCTGGCTACTGGCCTATAGTATCCCCTCATAGAAACTTGTGATCATCAATTTAAACTCCTCTGGTAGCTATCACTTTAAAATTTCATCTAAACAAAACAAAATCAATTTAAAGAACAACAAGTACAATCTTGAGTTGTTTCATTTACCACTGCCAGGCTGTTTGTGGCAGCGCCTTTCTTAGTTCGCCCTTTTGCCGCATCATTTGACTCTGCCTCGAACTGATTTTCATGTGTGCCTTATTTACACCCTGAATGAATAGTTTTATGCATCTGGCTGTGCGTCCTATATATCTCGGCTGCTTGTTGTTGTGACTACGTAAATCTTCATTGAACTGATCATTTTGTAATTATACATTTGTTAAGAGCCAAGAATTGTGAGAGCCCTCTTTGACTATGAAGCACAGACTGATGAAGATCTACCCTTCAAGAAAGGAGATCGCATGCAGTTGGTGGGTGCCAGGTACGCTATTTTATACCATCTTTGCTCACCAGCCATGCCAGCATTGCCTATCGCAAGCAACTACCCCCTCAATGAACAGTGGGCACCATTGGCGGTGTATGGCAAAAGAGCACCCCTTCAAAGGAAACTACGGGGCCAGCACAAACTAACACACAAAGCGAAACTAGGAAAACGAACCGTCGGAAATGCCAAACGGCGCACGCGCGGCCTTTGCTTGAGGCCGCGGGCTTTAGCCAATTGGTTCTAGTCCTTGATCTCTCACTCAGACTGTTGTTACCACCGACTGTCAGCAGCATTGGTGCTGCGTTTCTACAGCTATCAACGACCTCTAGCGGAGAAGGCCGCTGGCTGAGTTTGCAAATTCAGCGCTGGGGAAGAATTTTACGCGAACATCATGACAACCGCTGACTAGCTCACACCGGTGTTGGACCTACTTCGAGCAAGCAGGCACTAACGGCACACCAACTTAATGCCGCAATGCTCGGGATCTATCCGCTCGCGTGCCGTCCCAAGTGTAGCGTAATCCGTTTTCCTAGCCACTCCGTACATCGGACATTGGGGAACGCGCCGCTGTAGCCAGGCACGTTCTGCGAAGACTTAGCATTGGCTGGTTTTGGCACCCCTGTAGAACTAGACCCCTTCTCAGAAACTAACTACGTAACGTTTCGTTCGAAGGGGTGATCAAAAACTAGCCTCAGTTTAATCACGAATGTTGCTATTCAGGATGTACTAAGATTATGAAAATAGCTCATAATTGTAGTGAGAATCAAGACTGGTGGTACGCAAGAAATCTCTCCAATAACAATGAAGGATATATTCCCCGTAACTTTGTTGTGGACGACAATGCCGAATCCCTCAAGAGTCAAGAGTAAGTACGAAAGTAGTAGTGGCTACAACATACTCAATGCTGATGCTGATGCTTCTCTACATGGATTGAGCCCCTGGAGCTCTAGTCGAATCTGCCTCTCCCAGTATATGAGGGATATAAACCCTGGTTAAAGTTATTCATTGTGGCATTTCTCTTGCTGTTATGGTATCCAGATATAGGCATTCCTGAGACCTGAGATATCCTGCCGCAGTATGTTTGGATCAATGACTTGGATTAAAGCTGTGGTACAGTTAGATGGCACACTGTGCTTACAACCAGGGGTCCCGGTTCAGCTCAAAGAGTTACTTTTCCACTTTAAATCACTGTATTAACCAATGAAGTCCATAGAGTGACCATCTCTACAGGGTATAAAATGGATCATCCTGACAACAGCCCTATGGCCTGATGAGGTTATTTATGAAAAGAAAATGACCCAAGGATTTTCTTGTTTATCCGTTGTTCGAGCTGGAACCTCAAAGCTGGAAATTCTTTAAGGATATGTAACGAAGACCTTGGAAAGAAATCGGAAATTCCCTAATTAATGTGCATCAGGATATGTTTGGTCCCATCATACAAAAGCAATGGCCTAAGTTATCATAGTCATATCACCAATTTTTCACCGGGAGTGAACGTTTTTCCATTTGCCTGGCAAAAAAAATCTAATTTTTATACTCAGTACACGACTCGGGAAGCTTCAGACAGCAGCTGCCATGGTGATTGATGTTAATCATCACCTTTAGGCAATGTTGCAATGCCTGTATGTTATCTTTTGTGCTGTCAAACATTGTCTCTGTCACTGTTTGACAGCTGGTTCTTTGAGATGGAGAGAAGAGAAGCTGATAAAGAGTTGATGATACCTGGTAACCCCAAGGGTACTTTCTTAGTGCGTTCAGCATCAGGTACGTGATATGTACAATTAAGGCTCCGTTTAGGCTGACCATAAGCATAAAATGTAGGTCTATTGAGCTGCTTTTCACGAGGCATATTAACGGTCCTATAATATTGCAGGACTAGACTTGAATACAACTTCCTTTATCTTGTGAATGCACAGTAATCCAAAAACAAATTCATTGAGGAAGTGAACTGTGGACTGTAGTTGCTCATAAATTTGGAAGTTTGACATCATTTGTCAATCATATTTTGTAGATGGCTCGAGCTTAGCACTGTCTATTCGTGATTATGATCACAGGACCAATGACTATATAGTGAAGCATTACAAAATCCGTACCATGGATAATGGAGGATGCTTCATCGCGCCAAAGAGGACTTTCCCACATGTGATTGCCCTAGTACAACACTATAAAGGTATGTTATAACTTGAGTTATCGTCTCCTGACAATTGATGTTCATGACATGATAACTCCTGTTCATAGGTTTTTACGGATTGTTGAATTACAAATGCTCCTATTACTGATAAGCACATAATCATGTTCTGACAACTCTTCACTGGGCTGAGTGAACTATTGCAACAGACATCTAGAATTGTAAAAGATATTAGAATCAATCGCTGAATAAGAGATAATACTGTCGAGCATATAAAATATATAAAAAAGTATCAAATTGAATGCGCATTGGCGTGAACTACAGGGAGCCCAAGAACTTTAACGACAAGTGATGTTACACACTGGGGTAAAAACTCAGAGGTTAGGATATTGTAACTCTCAATTTTGCTTTTCAGACTACAGCGATGGACTTTGCTGCAAACTTGTCTACCCATGCCCGAAAGTTAGACCAGTGGTTGCCTTCAGAGAGCTTGAGATCAACCGAAAGGGCATCAAACTTATCAAGAAACTAGGAGCGGGTCACTTCGGTGAAGTGTGGGCAGGTAAATGTCAATCTCGCATATCCAATGCACCCTACCTTACTATAACTGGGTCTACTCCTCATGCCTATTGACTGGATAGGTTAGGTTAATTTTATTTTACCTGGATGACATTATTAAGGCAAATCCTTGTTTACAAAATGGTCCACAATGTTCCTCTTCTAACTCAATGGCAAATTTTCTCGAATTATCAAACATTAACCCTCAAATGATTGCAGGAAAGTGGAAGTCTTTGGATGTGGCCGTTAAGTCATTGAAACCTGGCAAAATGACAATAGAGGAGTTCTTAGCTGAGGCCAAGGTGATGCATAAACTACAGCACAAACACTTAGTGATGATTCTGGCCGTGTGTACAGATAGCGAGCCTATTTATATTGTGACGGAGTTGATGTCGTGTGGGGCCTTCCTTGATTACCTCAGGAAAGACGATGGATATACACTACGACTGCCGATTCTTATGGACATGGCAGCGCAGGTCAGAAGCTAAACACTCCCCTGAGTTGTTGATATTGACCAGTATACTCCCGGTGCCTTAATTACATATTTTGTTATGAATACTATCTCATTGCGGATTTATTTGCGTGGATCCTGACCGCTTCCCGGTTCAGCAAGTCTGTCTCACGTTTACAGATTTCGAGCGGTATGTCCTACTTGGAAAAAGAGAATTTCATTCATAGAGATTTAAGAGCCGCCAATATTCTAGTCGGGGATAATAATCTTGTCAAGGTGGCTGACTTCGGCTTAGCTCGAGCCCTGGATAGCCAAAAGAATGACGAGGATGATGATGATGTTTACTTAGCCCAAGAAGGTGACTACTCATAGCTTTTTACGCCAGTCTAATCGCGATTATATAGAGGTTTTACCTAAATCTGATCGGGGAAAGAGTATTCCTAGCATGGTTTCTCATGCCTTATATATCGGTGCCCTGGGTTGGTGGTATATGGGTGCCTTGGGTTGGCCATATTGATTCTGAATTCGGAGTCCGCATGGTGAATCTTCTTTCTCTCTTGTAGGTGCCAAGTTCCCAATCAAATGGACAGCTCCGGAAGCTGCTTTTGAGAGGAAGTTTTCAGTCAAGTCAGACGTGTGGTCTATGGGAGTCTTGTTATATGAGATGGTTACATATGGCAAGGTTCCTTATCCAGGTTTGTGTCTTCCATGCGCATATCTATCCTAATCATCTTTATCCTCTCACCTTGGATTGGTCACCATCTCATTTTGCATTGGTCAGGGTTGAGCTTATTTGAGTTTCACCGGACATTTAGTTACGTTGAGTTTTACTCTTTGCAGTGACATACGTCACATTATGTCACTGATCTCTCTGCCAAAATTAATCTAGACAAAAACGTAAGGACTAGTAACACTAAAAATCATCCGAATGGAGATAGTGTGACCGGTGACCGATGCCCTTTCGAGGGTTTTACCCAAGACAAGTTACATAATCCATTCTAAGTGGGGCTTATCTATGTGGCAACTTGATTGGACACAGTCCCTAGTAGCCTGAGTCCCCAAAATCACCATCCGGGTGGACGATGAACTGGCTGCATATCATTAGCTGTGGTATTACGCAGCACGCACCAAACAGAGATGTCATTTCTATACCCAAAGATTGATTGAGTGACCAGCTTGTTTTTCATCCGCTGACCATAGACAAAGTAATTATACGTAGCATCGCTCGGTTTGTCCGCTCAGTTGTTAATCTAGTTTCTTTGTCTGTTTAGGTTGGAGTGGACGAGAGGTTCTTGATCAGATAGAGCGTGGATACAGAATGCCTAAACCTCGCCATGATAGACTAGAAACCCCGCAGACACTCTATGAAATAATGGTAAAATGTTGGGACAAGCGACCGGAGAATAGACCCACGTTTGAGTATCTGTATAACTTCTTTGATGACTACTTTGTTTCAACGGAACCAAATTATCGAGACCCTATGGCTTAGTCATATATGACCAAATTTTTGAGCTTCCCGAACATGTTGCTCAATTCTCCCTCTGAGAATTAGCTCAAAAACCTTATTTGGTGCTTGTATCACATCATTGTATCAGTCTCTGCTATTTGTTTGCACCATTATCTTCTGCGTGCGACCAATGGCTAGTATTATATATCATTCCCATTTTTTTTTGACGGACCATTGGAACATAGCAGATCAGTCGGGTCTATATATTCATGAGAACAACTGAATAAACTATAAACCATTACCAAGGTTGGAAAAGTTGCTTTTTTGTAGCGAATATTTCTATACCGATACACCGTCTTTTGCTATCAGCTACAAATACCTGATACACGATACACCTACTAGAGATGTGGCATAAAAACGCCATACAGTGTAAGAAATAAGCAAAAATGTTATTGGGTGAATCTTATTTCAATTATTTGGAAGTTCTATTCTTCATATTTATTGTAAAACGAAAAAATGTAGTTTTTGCAATCAATTACGTTAATTAGGATGCACAAAGTTAACAAGTTTCACTGGTTTTACACCACTCAATATCGAGGTCAAGGTCACCTACACCTACACTTGTTAAGTTGCTAGCTATAGTACCAGTAGCTAGCTGTTTTAGTCTGGTACTAACAAACTCCATGGTCATTGAATGCAGGTGAGCCAGTAATTGTATGAGAGTATTGAATGCATTCTGATCATAACTGATACTGATTTCGATACTGAATCTTGATGAGCTAATCGTTACTATTTCCGTTTCACAAAATGGAACGAGTAACGGTAACGAGTACCGAATTGTATTTGATATTTTCAACCCTGACCATTACAGTGTATCTGTAATATTTATTGCTTCGCTTCCATGCGCACACCAATCTTATCTACAATGAACCTTTCTGTCCAAGTTAAATAGCAATAGGGAAAGAAAGCAACGGGTTTTTGAGCTTTGTAAGAGCTGCTGGATAGTTCATTGAATCTAAATGCTGACCACTGAGCTCATTTGGCTGCTACATATGCGTGTGATAGCATCATGTTAATGAAGGGCTTCTGTGGACCTGACCAGCTCACAACCAGGTCGTGAATCAGTAGACATGGTTCGGCTGTCCGGATTATGGCTACACAGTAATAAGTTCAAGTAGCGTTTTGGTGAACCGTTTCTGGTTACTAACTGTGGGCAGAATCTGTAATGTGCGGCTGACAACTGAAGGTAATCCTGATGGATGACGGGCAGATCGCACAAACACTGATTGTCACATAACATTTGTGAGCCGCTGTTCAAGGAAACAACAGTTCTTAGCTGTTCATCATCCATGCATTCTAATGTCAGCGTTATTCATCATCAGCCACATTCAAAAAGATTTGAGATCGAACTCTATATATGACAAACGAAAACAAAATATACAATAACATTCTTTTGATCAGGATTTTAGAAAGGAAGAAAGCCTAGGTGTGTTTTAGAGGAGGACCCGTGGCTTTCCAACATACCATCAAAGATAGTTCTTTATTACCACTGACATGGTGAAAGCTTGCCTGAACTCCAGACCTGGCAAAAGAATCTGTGATGAAAATCCAAAATACACCCAAGAATAACCCTAATACTACAAAAGGTCAATAGAAGCGGTCTTGATGCACAGACTTAACAGTACCAGGTGCTAGTGACCAGAAATATGCCTGAAGTCTGGGAACAAAAACTGTCGAGAAAATACGGAGACTCGGAACAGAGCACCTTTTTGTATAGCAATAAGACCTTTAGTGTGCACTCGTTGAAATCGTAAAATCTGTTCCTTCAGTTTTAAATAGAATGTATTAGTACCACACAGTCTTGATTTTACGATACTCGAAGCATTTTATTTTTAACAGTGTATTTACATAATGTACTGACAGGCTGTGTACAATTGTTCGTGAGCATAGAAAAGTCATTTCTGGCTCATACAGTGAAACGCCACCGCTTATTGCAGAGATTGGAATAAAATGATATTTCTGGTGGAATCACCCAAATCCAAAAAAGGACAATACAAAAGTGTATCCGGCAGACTTTGTCGGAAGACTAGTAATAATATTGCAACTAATAATATTGCGGTGTGCCTAACTGAATAGATGGAATGAATGCACCAAAATGAAATTGCATATCTCACCATTGCATAGAGTAATTGTGTTTGGAATGATCAGCGAGAGACATTATTGCACCTATATCCATTAGAGCAATGACCAAAACATGTCAATGGTTAGAACAAAATATTAGATATAGAAATTATGGGATGGAAGTATATTACACGGTAAGTGTCATTGGAATGCTAGATTTAGAGATTGATGGAAGGTCCGTCGTGGGAGCCATTTCTGGTTCCTCGTCTATACAAAGCATACCGGCAGTGTCCTCCGCTACCTACCAGAATAGAAATCACAGTGTGAGATTAAAATAGAAATGAGATGCTCTCATGAGGATAACCCACCAAAGTGCTCCATGGGGGGGGGGGTCTCCGTGGCTCCAAGCATTAGTTGAAAAAAATCATGCATTTCGTAAGGAGCACACACTCCAGTTCATTAACCACACATCACCAGTGAACCCAAGACGTTTAATTACACATATGGAATGTATACAGGTGGCAGTTCTATGCTTACCTCATCAGTTACTGCTGCTTCAGTCTGTGTCTTTACAGGATTGTCGCTCTTGCTGATCTCCGACTCCGGACATGCCTCGGAGCAAGTGCTGCCCGATACACTGCCGGAGAATGAAGATCTCCTGCTCGGTGCCGGCGACGCTGTCATCCCGGGAGAGGCCGTCACTCCAGGAGATGGCGTCTCTGTCCGTCCGCTTGCCTCTCGTTTCGGGGCTATCGGCTGGAAGTTGTTGGGGATTCGCATGTCGACAGCTTTGGGCAGTGGCTGTTGGAAGGACATGCCTGGGAAGTACAGGGGGAATGCACCACGCGCCAGCAGAGGCATCGCCATCTGTGACATATAGAGCTGTGCGGCAGCCGCTACTGCAGATGAGTTACTTGTCTGTGCTGACGGGCTGCCGTAAATCAGAGAGCTGTTAGATGGTGGCGTCACCATGCTGCTGGGCTTCGGAGCGACCGGTTTCAGCTTGGGACTGGATTGGCTGACAGTTTCCTTCATTTTGACAGCGTGTAGAAGGCGAGCGGATGCTGACGGGGTTTTCACGTCTGGCTCTGCGTCATCCAGCTTCATCCTGCAGTGACATAAAGTTTCTAGTTAGTATACCGACAATGGCCACAGTTCCGTCAATCAATGAATTTATATTCATGAAAAAACCACCCATGACTTGACATTATTACTGTTTACTATGGCAACAGCTTGCAGAATCATAGAGACAGCAATAACAGGCGATACTCACATGACACGATAGCGATGCTCCTCAATACAGCTCCGACACATGGGTTTGTTACACACGACACAAAGAAATCTGAAGGGAACACGAAACAAAACGTTACAACACTTCTAGGCCACAATACAACTACAGCACTAGCCAAGAGGAAAACAACAAGCCATGCAACAACATGTATGCGGAAAATCACTGCTGAAAACACTCAAGGCATATCATGACCTTGTGATAAATAGAAAAAACCCACCTAAAATGAAAATAAGAGGCCTCCGTTGTAAGCCACGCTGTGAATTTATCTCACAGCAGCTTATTAGTCAGACTGAATGCCCACGGACGAGATGACCTACCTAGTCACGAGGTCAGCACTGACACCCAGTGAAGCGTGTCTTATCATTAGTGACAAACAACATTTCCCTAAATATACTGTCAGTCATCACCGCAAGACTGATACTAGGAACTGGGAGCCAATTGCAGTTTGGCACAAACCCCACTGCTTGCCTCATTACTACAGGCGAATGATAGGTCACACACGTAGACCAAAACTGACCTGGACTGGGGTGGTCGCCCATTATTAGCTTTCCTGGATGAGGCAGCACACACTTTGCAGTATCTCCGCTTGTCAGTCTTCAGCAGCGTGTGAGAATCCGCTGTTACAGGGCCGGATAGATTCATAGTGCCCATACCCGGCATCACATCCTTCACTTCAGATTTGACGTCTGACCTGGCGGGAATGGATGACTGCGGGGTGGTTGCACTGGCGTCTGTTGTCGAAGTCTTCGAATTGCGCTGGGCTATCATATTGGACATGAGCTACAAAGGACAGTGACACCAGACTTGAGTAAGACTAACACTTAAATGGAAAGCTGGCATTTTTGCCATCAATCGAGTCAGTGGCACATTTGCCGTGTGGTGTGTCAGGTAATTTATGGAGTGAACAACATAAGAAAATTATAGCATTGCTGTCTGTTAATTGCTCAATTCTGGGTATCAGGGTGGCATTGACACCAGGAGAGAATTACTGCAGCCGAATGCCCAGCACTGTCCTCAGCAGCCATCACTCACCTGGTATTGGTAAGCTCCAAACGGTGCCTGGCAGAGTGACTCCGTGCTCATCGTATACGAAGAGGGTGTGAGGAACGCTGAGTGAGGAGTCAAGCTGCTTGACTCCGCAAGTTTGATATGGGGCGCGGGGTTGCCGGGGGTGTGAGGTAGGGCGGAGGTGGGTCGCGGTGAGGTGGCCGGGGTGGTGGGACAAGGAGAGGCCCTCGGAGAAGTTTTCCTTTCGACGGGTTGCTCTTCAGTCTGTGACTGCGTCTCCCTTTTGATATCCTGAATCTCTTCATTGG
>Ga0224511_10002868_pt1 | contig 11988 bp, 6 predicted proteins | sample SF_May12_sed_USG_2_FD_169988 | JGI IMG/M metagenome (GOLD analysis project Ga0224511, IMG submission 169988) | Sediment microbial communities from San Francisco Bay, California, United States - SF_May12_sed_USGS_8_1 | ecosystem: Environmental > Aquatic > Marine > Sediment | place: USA... | reverse complement strand
GTCCAGTGGAAACAGTAACTTCTGGTGAAACCTGCGACCTTACAGAAAAGAAAAAGGTGAAAGTTAACGCCGACGCTCCCTGGAATATAACGCTGGAGAAGTTGCATGAACCATTCCATGCAGACTATTGTGTCAATATGAAAATAGGTAAGTTGTTTCAAGTAAACAGTTGCATGCTTAACATACTTAGTAGAAAAAAACTAATTTTATTAAATATAAAGGTGATTTTAACATGTATACTGTCTAAAGTCTAAACCAGGATCACGTTTAGCCTCAAGAAGCGATAGTGAGCATGGTGAATATGGACCCAGGATGTGGGTTAATCAAGATATATCGGACCACTTAACCGATATACACTGTACAAACATGTTTATAACATACCGTAAGTCGTTAACATTATGTGACAACAACTCATCTGCTTTTATTTGAAATCTGGCTCTCTACTTGCAGAGACAATATTTCAGAGTCGCATACATGCGTGCATGGTGCACCGCCCTTAAAACCGACATCATGCGTGCCTTCAACTTCTCTTGTGCAATTTTTATAAGAATTCTTGCGCGTCTCCAACAAATTGAAATATGAATTAAAGTCCAAAAAATCAAACTGAGGTTGTGTAATTAACAGGATGAAAGGATTTTTATCGCGATTTCATAAAATAGTCAAGTTTTATAAAGTTTGGCGCGAATAAACGTTATGTCTTTATAACTACTAGTATAACGTCCACCCCGGGAATATAATACACGGTGGTAGCGGTGGTGGAACCAATGCTTCGTCTACAGGCTGTCGCGGTCCGCCGAAAGCGACTTAACTTTGGACCGACACATGCACATGATATATTTAGAATTGACATTACTCTTTTATTAAACGTGATACATGCCCCTCTTGTGTACAGCGCTCTGTGGACCGGACGAATTCCAGTGTCGTGATAACGGCGCCTGCATCCCGTCAAAATTCCGCTGTGACGGCAACCCGGAGTGCGGCGATGAGTCGGATGAGCAGGAATGTCCAAGCAGTATGATATATATTTGGTTATATGAGCAGATATGTCCAGGCAGTATGATATGTGGATTATATAAGCAGTATAGTCCAAGCAGTATGATATTCCAAGCAGTATGATATAAGGGTTAAAGATGAGCAGGAATGTCCAAGCAGTATGATATGAGGATTATGTGTCAAATCCGTGGATAAATTCCGACTATGCTAAGTTACAATGCTATTCTGGAAGAAAACAATGATTCATTTCAAATTAACACAAATGATATTTGAATATACTTATGTAGCACACTTACAATCTATAGGTAAAAACCATTACCTAGTTACTTTTTGGCTCCTTGCAGAAGTCTGCACCGAGGGTAAGCAGCCATGCGACACCCAGGAGCAGTGTTACACGTCGTCTGAACGCTGTGACAACATCACCCACTGCGACGACGGCACGGACGAACGCAACTGCGGTCAGTGATCCACTATACCCCATCCCGATAAAGTTAAAGCTTCCGACTTGTTGACAGCGGTTAACTAGTCTTGGTATTTTTATTGAGCCCTGTCACGAGTGGCGTCCTTACAGCGTTCCCACAGCGCCCAAACTATTGCAGATCGCCGAGGTGCGCGCTGTGCAGTCGCCAGCAACGCTGTGCGCGCACTGTGTACGCGCTGTGTGCGCTTTGCCATCGCCTAGAACGCCATGCGGTCAATGTAAACATGCACAAAGACAATGCCGCGGCTTTGCGTTTGCACAGCGCACAAAACAGTGCTGGGGCATCGCCGTTTGGTGTGACAGGAGCTTTATTTCTCGAATTAGATAGCTGCCCCACATTAAATTTAAATATATGCGAGAATTTTGTTTGTTACCTTATCTTGTTATGTTAACATGTATCGCATTACTTATAAAAACTTACTGGTATTTATTTACTTTTAAGGTAATAATACCGTCAGTGAGACAACCGTTTCTGAAAACACAACAGGTAACTTTGTTTCTAGTGTCTTACTTGGCTTGTCATCACGTTGTTAAGTATGGATATTTACATATTAAATACTTGTTGAATACTGTTTTTATGTTAGTGTTAATACAGTACTTGTATCAGTAAGCCTTTTTTAAACAGTGAACGAAGAACCGCGCATAGAAATAACATGCTTCGAAAGTGATCATTTTTCAACTACAACTACAACTACAACGACGACCACTACCACTACGCCGACCACAACAACGACTACGCCGACGACCACCACGACTACGCCAACAACAACAACCAGCACCACTACCAGCACAACTCCACAGCCGACCACTACCGAGAAAACCACTACCAGTACAACCGCCAGGACCACAACCTCGACCACGACCAATACAACCGCCAAGACCCCAACCCCGAGCATCCCCTCCACAGAGGCGGCCACAATTCCCCAAACTAAGCCCCTAACTACGACTGAGCTTCAGACAAAGGCGACCAGCGGTGGCGTGCCGGACCTTGCCCCGGCACCGGAAGCTGGGGACGGACTCACAAACAACACGGACCAAAATGACAAGTCGGCCAGAAGTATACTAACTAAACCTTGTGAGTTAAAGCTACTTTCCCGTTTAACATCTTGGTCCAATTGTTTTTTTTTTATTGTTTCTGTTTGTTGATTTAGTTTGTAGAAAAAAGTCAACAGACGCAGAGTTACATTTATTTGTACTATTCTTATTTACATTCAACAACGTTAGCCTTGGAAGGCAAAACAAACTGGAAAAAACTTTAACATACATTAAGACAGTAAAGTTTAGATGTAGTTGTGGCGGTTTTGATGTGTCAGTAAGAAATGTGGATACCAATTACTTGTTTCATGTAAGCTTTACAAATATGCGTGTTTGTTTCTCCTTCAGACGTGATAGCGGGTTTGGTGGCGGGTGCCGTTGTGGCGCTGGCTCTAATGTCACTCCTGATCTTCGCCATTCGCAGGAAACTCAAGGCGTACGTATGGTTACTCGAACTCGATGCAAGTTACATGTCAATGTGGGAAGTTGCTTATTATTATTATTATTATTGTAATTATTATTATTATTATTATTATTATTATTATTATTATTATTATTATTATTATTATTATTATTATAATTAGAATTTATTATTATTATTTTTATTATTGTTATTATTTTCATTTTTTCTTTTTCCGTTATTATTATTATTATTATTATTATTATTATTATTATTATTATTATTAACTGGATTATTTTTTATAAAATATTAATAATTGTTTATTGTCAAACAATCGATACGCTATTGTGTTCACGTAAAACTTGATAACGTATATAGTTTTTGTAAAAGCACTCTGCGTTTACACTAAAGGAAGTTGGTTGTTTTCAAATTAGACTAGTTATTTGCTAAGCGACGATTTTTTTCTTAAAGATGCTAGGCCTGTATCTTTATACCCTTAAAATCTGTAACAAATCTTGCAAAATATAAAGTATAGATCTACAAAATAAATTAACATTGCAAAAGAAATTGCATTTTTGTGACAAATAATGTGTTGTTGGACCAAATAAACAAACCCAACAACAAGACAAAAATTCAAACATAAAAACCCTTGCGGAGCCGAGAATTGAACCAAGGACATCTCGCACCCAAAGCGGATGCGTTACATCTGCATCACCGAGGCATCTTTAAGTACTGACACTTATAGCTTTATATTTGTTTATTGCACTTTACATTTGCTGTTTCAGGCGCAAGTCTCAAGACCTGCCCCCTTCGGACCTCTGGATCCCCAACAAGGAAGACTAATCCAGGAACTTATCTTACGTGTATATAAGACGTGTACATTTTATATTTTGTTATTTCATGTGTATAGTTTGCGATTGACAACTTGTAATCATAGTTTGATGGACACATTTGAAAGAAAAAAACCATCAACAGATTACACAGAAATATAAACATTCAACTGTATCAACGCAACCCACAGGCGACCGGTGCAAATGTTTATGTAGTGTAACCTAAATATTCCACCAAACTGTCTTTTAGCACAGGCCGTTTTTATGAGGTGTGCATGTTTAGCAGCTTTCAGTGTACATACATAATTGTAATATATAACTGTTTGTTTGTTTCTTTGTTTGTTTGTTTAAGAAAATGTTCATTTCAATGCACATTTTTATTTATTTTAGATTAAGTAGATAATTATTTTATTAAAGTAATTCCTTATTGTCCATAAATTCATTCAAGTATTGTTCACCACATACTGACAGCTTCAATCATACCTGTACAAATTAGTTACCAGCGTGACGTAACTTGAAAAAATACTTATAAAATTTTCTTAGGCACTGTTTGTATTGTAATATTTACATGTAATACATTTTTGGATTAATACACACCAAAGTTTTGCAATTTATGCGATTTATTCTGCTTACAAAGAACAGTTATGTGTAATTTTCAAAAGTTCCGTTTTGGTCGGGATTCAATCTACTTCCGCCTGAATGGTAGTCCAATACGCCATCCACTAGACTACCCGCTCGTCATTAACATAAATACTTACATGCCTTTGGCAGTTTGGAGAACAGTATTTTACTCGTACCTGTTAAAGTACCTGTTGAAGTAATCGTTTTCTTGTGCTGAATTCATATATGTTCATGGATCTGCTGATCAATGCATGGTTCCGCAAAACTTAAATATCCTCCCTTTTCTGTAGTTTTCCTTTGTTCATGTGATTAGGATTATCACAGACAGACAGCACGCTTTCATTTGTATTTTCTAGTTCAGATTGTCACCTGACAATATATCCCTAATTCACTCGATTAAATTTGACCATGTACTTTTATAAATGATCATGATTGACAGTAGGAGAAGTGTCCATTGGTGTCTCTGAGGTCGCTTGTTTTTTTTAAATATAGTATTTTGAAGTATTATATTGATAAAAACAATGCTCGGACCGTCAATTGTATTAAGAGACTAAAGACTGTTCTATAATTAAACAGCTAGAAACGCCCCCATTTTGGCGAGAAGGGAGTCAAACAACTTAAGAATATGAAAATTTCTTACGTCCGCAAGAAACAGAAAGATCTTCATTAGTGAGGATATTTCTTAAAAACACAAACTATGGTCAAATGATAATGAGATTCAAACTCAAGTTAGCCTGGGTGAATAATTATACTAGACCGTTTAAACTTCGGACTATCTTTTTCCATAACGTCATTGGGGAATCGAATTCGCGACCCCTGGATAGATAGTCCAGTGTTTTACAACCAGACCAAGTCCGCTAATGCTAACATATTATCGAGGTTCGCGCATCACGCACGTGTACTAAGTTTCAGCTGCAACTGGGTCAATCAATGGCGTGAGAATCCCAGAATCGTGCCGGCAAAATCTGTTAGCCCACAGCTTCGATAAAAGCAATAAAGAATGATTATTAAACAATAACACATGTAAAACATTTACGTTTTTTTTTGAAATTACAACAATTAGGGTATGTGAAGTTGCTTTTATAGTTCAATTGATAACGTTGTCATGAAATGAGTTTTAAAAATATTGTCTGTCACGTCTTATATTGGTAGGTCATTCAAACAGACGGTTGGCCGATAGGGTTAACAGTTTATTTTAGAAATACAAATAGCTGTACGCTAGGCATACATATTACATACCACCAATTCGCAGTAATGGTAGATAGTATCATACATAAAGTACACACACATACAATTAATAAGACTTGAATGAATGACTTGTGCCAATATGTTTTTGTTCCTATACACAATTAATAATTGCTTTTATAATTAAAGAACAGACGTACATTTACACATTATACCTGTATTTAAAATGACTTTTATATTAGTTTTGTCGAGGTGCACGCTGAACAGTCGCCAGCAACGCTGTGCGCGCACTGTGTGCACGTTGTGTCACCCCCTAGAACGCCGTGCGGTCATTGTAAACATACACAAAGACAACGCCGCGGCTTGGCGTTTGCACAGCGCACAAGACAGCGCTGTGGCGTTGCCGGCTGGTGTGACAGGGGCTTTATTGCTTGAATTAAATTAACTGTCCCACACTAGCACTGTAGTATAGATCGCATTTATTGAATTTAACTATATGCGAGAATTTTGTTACCTTATCTTGTTTTGTTAACATGTATTGCCTTTCTTATAAAATCTAACTGGTATTTATTTACGTTTAAGGTAATAATACCGTCAGTGAGACAACTGTTTCTGAAAACACAACAGGTAACTTTGTTTCTTGTGTCTTACTTTGCTACCAATCACGTTCTTAAGTATCGATCTTTACATATTAAATACTTGTTGAATACTGTTTTTATGTTAGTGTTAATACAGTACTTGTATCAGTAAGCCTTTTTTAAACAGTGAACGAAGAACCGCGCATAGAAATAACATGCTTCGAAAGTGATCATTTTTCAACTACAACTACAACGACGACCACGACCACTACACCGACCACAACAACGACTACGCCGACGACCACCACGACTACGCCGGCGACAACAACCAGCACCACAACCAGCACAACTCCACAGCCGACCACTACCGAGCAAACCACCACCAGTACAACCGCCAAGACCACAACCCCGACCACGATCAGTACAACCGCCAAGACCCCAACCCCGAGCAGCCCCTCCACAGAGGCGGCCACAATTCCCCAAACTAAGCCCCTAACTACGACTGAGCTTCAGCCAAAGGCGACCACCGGTAGCGTGCCGGACCTTGCCCCGGCACCGGAAGCTGGGGACGGACTCACAAACAACACGGACCAAAATGACAAGTCGGCCAGAAGTATACTAACTAAACCTTGTGAGTTAAAGCTACTTTCCCGTTTAACATCTTGGTCCAATTGTTTTTTTTTTATTGTTTCTGTTTGTTGATTTAGTTTGTAGAAAAAAGTCAACAGACGCAGAGTTACATTTATTTGTACTATTCTTATTTACATTCAACAACGTTAGCCTTGGAAGGCAAAACAAACTGGAAAAAACTTTAACATACATTAAGACAGTAAAGTTTAGATGTAGTTGTGGCGGTTTTGATGTGTCAGTAAGAAATGTGGATACCAATTACTTGTTTCATGTAAGCTTTACAAATATGCGTGTTTGTTTCTCCTTCAGACGTGATAGCGGGTTTGGTGGCGGGTGCCGTTGTGGCGCTGGCTCTAATGTCACTCCTGATCTTCGCCATTCGCAGGAAACTCAAGGCGTACGTATGGTTACTCGAACTCGATGCAAGTTACATGTCAATGTGGGAAGTTGCTTATTATTATTATTATTATTGTAATTATTATTATTATTATTATTATTATTATTATTATTATTATTATTATTATTATTATTATTATTATAATTAGAATTTATTATTATTATTTTTATTATTGTTATTATTTTCATTTTTTCTTTTTCCGTTATTATTATTATTATTATTATTATTATTATTATTATTATTATTATTAACTGGATTATTTTTTATAAAATATTAATAATTGTTTATTGTCAAACAATCGATACGCTATTGTGTTCACGTAAAACTTGATAACGTATATAGTTTTTGTAAAAGCACTCTGCGTTTACACTAAAGGAAGTTGGTTGTTTTCAAATTAGACTAGTTATTTGCTAAGCGACGATTTTTTTCTTAAAGATGCTAGGCCTGTATCTTTATACCCTTAAAATCTGTAACAAATCTTGCAAAATATAAAGTATAGATCTACAAAATAAATTAACATTGCAAAAGAAATTGCATTTTTGTGACAAATAATGTGTTGTTGGACCAAATAAACAAACCCAACAACAAGACAAAAATTCAAACATAAAAACCCTTGCGGAGCCGAGAATTGAACCAAGGACATCTCGCACCCAAAGCGGATGCGTTACATCTGCATCACCGAGGCATCTTTAAGTACTGACACTTATAGCTTTATATTTGTTTATTGCACTTTACATTTGCTGTTTCAGGCGCAAGTCTCAAGACCTGCCCCCTTCGGACCTCTGGATCCCCAACAAGGAAGACTAATCCAGGAACTTATCTTACGTGTATATAAGACGTGTACATTTTATATTTTGTTATTTCATGTGTATAGTTTGCGATTGACAACTTGTAATCATAGTTTGATGGACACATTTGAAAGAAAAAAACCATCAACAGATTACACAGAAATATAAACATTCAACTGTATCAACGCAACCCACAGGCGACCGGTGCAAATGTTTATGTAGTGTAACCTAAATATTCCACCAAACTGTCTTTTAGCACAGGCCGTTTTTATGAGGTGTGCATGTTTAGCAGCTTTCAGTGTACATACATAATTGTAATATATAACTGTTTGTTTGTTTCTTTGTTTGTTTGTTTAAGAAAATGTTCATTTCAATGCACATTTTTATTTATTTTAGATTAAGTAGATAATTATTTTATTAAAGTAATTCCTTATTGTCCATAAATTCATTCAAGTATTGTTCACCACATACTGACAGCTTCAATCATACCTGTACAAATTAGTTACCAGCGTGACGTAACTTGAAAAAATACTTATAAAATTTTCTTAGGCACTGTTTGTATTGTAATATTTACATGTAATACATTTTTGGATTAATACACACCAAAGTTTTGCAATTTATGCGATTTATTCTGCTTACAAAGAACAGTTATGTGTAATTTTCAAAAGTTCCGTTTTGGTCGGGATTCAATCTACTTCCGCCTGAATGGTAGTCCAATACGCCATCCACTAGACTACCCGCTCGTCATTAACATAAATACTTACATGCCTTTGGCAGTTTGGAGAACAGTATTTTACTCGTACCTGTTAAAGTACCTGTTGAAGTAATCGTTTTCTTGTGCTGAATTCATATATGTTCATGGATCTGCTGATCAATGCATGGTTCCGCAAAACTTAAATATCCTCCCTTTTCTGTAGTTTTCCTTTGTTCATGTGATTAGGATTATCACAGACAGACAGCACGCTTTCATTTGTATTTTCTAGTTCAGATTGTCACCTGACAATATATCCCTAATTCACTCGATTAAATTTGACCATGTACTTTTATAAATGATCATGATTGACAGTAGGAGAAGTGTCCATTGGTGTCTCTGAGGTCGCTTGTTTTTTTTAAATATAGTATTTTGAAGTATTATATTGATAAAAACAATGCTCGGACCGTCAATTGTATTAAGAGACTAAAGACTGTTCTATAATTAAACAGCTAGAAACGCCCCCATTTTGGCGAGAAGGGAGTCAAACAACTTAAGAATATGAAAATTTCTTACGTCCGCAAGAAACAGAAAGATCTTCATTAGTGAGGATATTTCTTAAAAACACAAACTATGGTCAAATGATAATGAGATTCAAACTCAAGTTAGCCTGGGTGAATAATTATACTAGACCGTTTAAACTTCGGACTATCTTTTTCCATAACGTCATTGGGGAATCGAATTCGCGACCCCTGGATAGATAGTCCAGTGTTTTACAACCAGACCAAGTCCGCTAATGCTAACATATTATCGAGGTTCGCGCATCACGCACGTGTACTAAGTTTCAGCTGCAACTGGGTCAATCAATGGCGTGAGAATCCCAGAATCGTGCCGGCAAAATCTGTTAGCCCACAGCTTCGATAAAAGCAATAAAGAATGATTATTAAACAATAACACATGTAAAACATTTACGTTTTTTTTTGAAATTACAACAATTAGGGTATGTGAAGTTGCTTTTATAGTTCAATTGATAACGTTGTCATGAAATGAGTTTTAAAAATATTGTCTGTCACGTCTTATATTGGTAGGTCATTCAAACAGACGGTTGGCCGATAGGGTTAACAGTTTATTTTAGAAATACAAATAGCTGTACGCTAGGCATACATATTACATACCACCAATTCGCAGTAATGGTAGATAGTATCATACATAAAGTACACACACATACAATTAATAAGACTTGAATGAATGACTTGTGCCAATATGTTTTTGTTCCTATACACAATTAATAATTGCTTTTATAATTAAAGAACAGACGTACATTTACACATTATACCTGTATTTAAAATGACTTTTATATTAGTTTTGTTCCATAGGCTACATTATGAGATATACCGGTTAAAAATTAAATTTAATGTATTGCAACACCGACATAAATTATTTACAAGCATACACGATAATAACAGGGGTGAGTAAAGCAACAACATGTTGTTCCTGCAACATTGACAATGTATTAAATTACTGAGATGTGGTTTCTTACTTGTCTTATGTAAATTAATGAGAGACTCTGTCTTCTTAAAGGGAATAGATACGATCTTTTTACCAACTATTTATTAAATCTATTAAAATTATTTAAACTGTCAAGCTAATGATACATTAGTCCACAGCATATCTGCACTGGTACACATGTATACGATATATGGCAATATCTTGAATACATTTTTGAGTAATATATCTTTCAATATTAGACGAGTAAAGATTATTGTTTTAAACACCTCGTCGCCTCAATTTCAGACTCCCCTGGGTTATTTTATTTTTATTTTGTGCTATAATTATACGAAAAAACTAATGCTCCTAATTTCATTGGAAATTGAAACTAAAAACATCAATAAAATGATTTTTATGAACTTTTTTCCAAAACCCAGCATGACCAATTACTGGATTCGTGAAAGTGAAAAAACGAGAAAAAAAACGAACAGAACAGTAGACGGCAACAAAAGATATGTATCAAAGCCACAAGTGCTCAGTTCGGGCATAAAAAGGGAAAGAAACTAGTGTCCCCAAACCCTAAATATCTGCATGATAAACCATAAGCATTAGGTAACATTTTCTAGTTTTGATAAAAAAATGTACACAAACCAGTCCAATACACCATTCAAATGGAGCGGAAATCATTTTTCTGTCCATGGGGCAAAAGCAGGTTTATCTCAGTATTCATGCACTTGAGACGTTTTAAGTATGTTGTCATACTATTTTTAATGTCAGAGATTCAACATGACATTTCTTGACCGAGAGTAATGTATAAATTATATGTTTAGATAAGTGATTTCCGACCCAAGACTATGTGCTCTAATCCTATTTAATGTATTAATATTTTAATAATATTTAAGTTCAAATTTCACCTATTAAAATGGCGGTCCAATGTCATTTGCATTTTTAATGACTTACGGGATGTTGATACTAAAAGATTTCGGTCATGATATGAATTTTCCTTTCAAGTTTGATTGGTTCACTAATCGATTAACGAACTGTCAGCTAATTTTGTTACGCAAATAATGCAACGTAACAATCGTAACAACTCGGCCATTTCCGTAACTTTCGGAAAATATTTCCGAAGAAATCGCCGAAATTGCCAACGTAAGTGAAACTACAAGCTGCGTTACGGGAGTGTGGAATTGAGGCGACGACCTGTTTTAGTCGCCGTTATCAGTGGTCTTCATGTCAGTAAAGGGGATGTCCGCAGATTTCCGACTGAAATGACAAACGTAAATAATAAGTAAAGAGAAAAGCACATGACAAAGCTTTGTATATATCTCAAAGCGCATAATAACCTATTACTTAAAACAAAACAACAATAACTTGTTACATGTACTTTAATACCAGTTATGTTTGTAGAAAGTTTTAAAATATGAATAATATGTCTTACGTAAACAAAAATGCAAAATGGCCAAGAAAGAAAAAGTTCCTTGATCATTACTTTTTTGGTAATTGTTGTACACTGTATTATAATAAATAGTTTATGATCTTCAGTTGTGGAGGTAAGCAAATGTCTATGCTGTTTTTAAAATACAGTAACTTCCTTTATTGACGTCAAACATGCATCGAGGGATAGGAGCGCATCGTCTGCAACCACAGTACATTCTTTCGTTACACTCCATACGTACCGTGGACAAATTGACTGACAAAATATCGTTTTAATGAGTATTTATGAGGCAGGGGAGACCAATCTTATTCCAATAAAAACGCCAAACTCCGCGCAGTGATTACTTCCCTTGACAGTACAAAGTAGCAACGCGTGACGTAATCGCTGTGAGGAGATTGTAAAACGCATGTAACAATAAAATACTCTCCAATCTCAA
>Ga0224511_10002867_pt1 | contig 11989 bp, 14 predicted proteins | sample SF_May12_sed_USG_2_FD_169988 | JGI IMG/M metagenome (GOLD analysis project Ga0224511, IMG submission 169988) | Sediment microbial communities from San Francisco Bay, California, United States - SF_May12_sed_USGS_8_1 | ecosystem: Environmental > Aquatic > Marine > Sediment | place: USA... | reverse complement strand
CCGCCGCATCACATCGCTAAAATTGCCTTGACTGGGGAGGGTAATCGATCGAGAGTCACGGCGATGCCTTTGCTCTTGCTCATTCCTGGGTGGCAATGCAACAAGCCAGTTGTATTAAGACAGGGTTGATAATAGAGAGTTTGCGGAGTTCGTATACGTAAACCGAAAACGACCCCACATTCATGTTATTGACGCACAGATGCAGACGAGTCTGTATGTTCATACGAAATTTCTTCAAAATTCTGTACAATGATTCCTAATACGATTTCCTCTTTCTAGTTGATCAAGTAGGTCTGCTGCAGTTTGTATGCAAACCCTGGTGTTATGAACTAATTCATCAGACAAATTCATACATTTGCGCCCATACTGCGCACTGAATCACTAGTAATACCGATCCAAAGTGAGCAATGTATTCACTACGTGTACGAATGGCTCACCGAGCGAGTCGGTATACGTTAGTAGGTGGAGTCGCTAATATTACGGTTCTGTAGCAGGGTGCGCAACTACTCAAATTCTTAACATTGTCTGAGTCGAATAGCCTTGGAGGGCATCCGTCTTGAAAACGAAACGGTCCCATGTTTGTATATAGCTATACATTTCGTGGCTTTTTAGCTATGAGTCGTTAGCCATATGGAGATTATTTCTTCTACAGGTGTATGAGAAGAAACCAACGGTTGTAAAGAACTTTGGTGTTTGGTTGAGATATGACTCTCGATCTGGAACACACAACATGTACAGGGAGTACCGAGATGTAACTGTAGCCGGAGCTATCACTCAGTGCTGTAAGTATCCCCTCTTGGAAATTACTGCTCTCTTGGTTAACATAATGTAGCACTGGGCCAAGTTTTCCGCCCTCCTTTCCAAGTTGCTTTTTACTGGTTGCTCAGTTCACACCTCTGATTGTGCAATTATCAAAGAAGCACAGAATAAAGCTGTTTGTCGCTCTTGTCTGTGATCAATATATGCAGACGAGTTGAACATTCTAGCAACATTACAATACACAATCCTCTCCCAAAATTTTCCATTTGACAATTTGGATCCATGATTTATGCTGAGCATTTTATGTGTTGTAGACCGTGATATGGGAGCTCGTCATAGAGCCCGCGCTCACTCTATTATGATTATGAAGGTCGAGAGAGTAGCCTCCAGTAAATGCCGTCGTGCTCAGATCAAGCAGTTCCACGTAAGTGCAAATTCTCGTTTGCTGTTGATAGAACTGATAACTTTCACTATGAGGGATTACACTGGAGATGCGTTGTTGGGATAGCGCCATTTGGTGGCCATCCCAGTTTCACTGGTTATGTTTTGGGTTGAATCGACTGAACATGATCTGAATTGATTGCATTCCACTGGCTCTTTAGATACTCCATGCTATAGAGTTATGAGAACGCATAGATAAAAGGCTGTTTGTCGCTCTTGTCAAAGTAGTTATTGCTTGACGAGTTGAACTTACTAGCTACAATTACAAAACCCTTCGATGCCCAGGGGCATGAATCCATGTTGTGTCTGGGTCATGATTGTTCATTGTTGTTTTGCAGGACTCTCAAATCAAGTTCCCTCTGCCACACAGAGTTGTCGGAAGAAGTCTGCACGCTCCACGATTCTCTGCCAGTCGGCCCAAGACTCACTTCAACTAAATTGTATTCACTTCAGTAATGGTCAAATAAACATCTGTGACTAGAAACCTAAGTTGTCACTTGCAATTGTTTCGCTGGGGGCTTTTCCCCATAGTCATATCGAGCGAAGCCGTGTATCTATAAATTGTATTCACATTAAACACACCTTGAGCAAGACATGGAACATTATACAGTCATGGCATTAAAACATGAGGTAGCCTCCGGATGGTCTTAATTCTGGGTATGTTCTGTGGGGAACTGCAGGCAATGGTAGTAAGGCTGGCAGAGACTTGCTGACATGAATGGGCCGGTGACAGTCCCGTAGTAGAGGGTTAGGGCTGATGGGTCGTAATAGAGCCTTGCTGATGTTGAGATTTTGGGAGACTCCACGACCTAGTCCTTGGGGTGAAACCTTCTGGCTGATTGCTCTTACTAGATCTCGCGAATGCTTCAAGCTGTGAGCTGCAAAACAACCAATGTACATAATGATTGTGCTGAGCTAGCCACGCAATTAGTCCGACGTGTCCAGATGGATGGTCTGACTGCGCGGAATTGTGAAGCCTTGTAGGTTTTTGCTCAAAGAAGGCAACACGAAGCGATACAAGCTTTTCCATTTATCAAATTCAACGTATAAAAGGCTATATGTGTGAGAAATGCATTGTACCTTTGAGTCTGGCGACAAGTTCATCAGTGAAATATCCACACTCGATCCATTCATCATAATCATTAACCATATCAAGAGCGCTCACACCTGCAATCACATCCACGACATGGCTGTGTTGACGAAACGGGCAAACCGCATGTATAGGCTAATCCGTATATATGTAAGGCATATGCAATCGTTATATACAGTATTCCTTTATATTTTTTTCTATTACACGCCCATGGGTCATGATCATCATGTAGCACCATAGAGAGAATAATGCCATGCCTATCACGTGAGATTTAGATAATATTGGAGGTACAAACTAACAAACCCCACTCCCTGTACAATTGGGGAGACACAAATTAGCAACAAGATCCTCAACTCAGAAGGACACACTTCCACTAGAATCACTAGGCATATACCATCTAGAGTCCCCTTTTTCCACAAAGTGGTCTTCATGTGGGACTTCACTTTTAGTACTTATACTTTCTGTTCCATAACAGGGATGTATAAACTGACATGTTTTGGGTTTGCTTTTCTTATCCTATGTGTAAATTCGGCAGTTAGAGAATACCTTTGTTATTACGTATTCTGAAGTTAGCCCCCTTTGTGATAAGTACACTAGCTGCGAACGTGTTGTTGGCTTGGCAGCTGAAGAAGAGTGGTGTACTCTGCTCGGAGTTAGGGGCATCTATGTCAGCTCCGTATGACAGGAGGAGTTCTAACACCTCTGTGTTACCAGGGATCATAGCGGCGTAGTGCAGTGCCCTGAAATGAGACGATTTACTGTTAAACGATTAGGTCAGTATACACATGTACGTCTATAATTTTACTGTGATATGGATAGCATCGTTAAGTCGATGGCTTATTCTATGGCTTATTAAGGTTACTCTGCGGTTGGGTCTCCCTTAATCCTTATTGAATTTCGTGAATGGAAGCCAATGAGGATGCAAGAATATAGTGATACTAGTCAAACCAGGGCCTTCTGGATCTATGCCCAGTTTACTATTTACCATGATGCTACCACCTCACCCCCAGATTATGTTATCTTGTGTGTGCATCAGTTTCACACTACTTCTGAGGTGGAGATGATATATCATATAGAGGCGACAACTTACGTATTTCCACCGGGGAAAGCTGGATTTACTGTTGCCCCGCAGCTGAAGAGGAACCGCAGCATATCAGCCTGCTGAGTGCTAGACAAAATAACAGAAAAAACCCTATTACTGAAACAACGTCTCAAAAGGAAATCCGCAATATAAGAAGAAACTGTACAATGAGGTTAAATCGCGAAGCTGTAAACGGGCAGCGTAGTGACCGAAGGAAAGTGTTAACAAAAGTTTTACTCGTAGACAGTTCATAGTGGAATGCTACACTGGCTCTCCTAGCCAACCTAAATACATGTTGGTTTTCATACACCAAGTGACAGACAAAACGTTACCCCTTGCCCCCTTGCGTACAGGATGTTTTGTTTGCCTGTAAAGAGAACTAACCTTTTTATTGTTTCAGTGAGAACCTTCTCCACTAGGCTGTCGGGTTCATCCGGTTTCATCTCAAATCCATGATCAACAATCCTGAAAGAAACTGTGTTAATCGCAAATCGCGTTTCTAGCCACATGATTGCGATCACTATTAGCACACTACTAGGGTTTCTCGCAGTCACATGTCCGAGGCCAAGGAGACTGCATAGTTGATGTCGTACCGGGGTTTTATTTTCGGTCAAACTGTCCTTAGACATCGTGCGTGTGGATTGTGCTTGTAGTCAGACTCAACTAGCTGCTACTCGCAGGTAAATTCGTCTAGATTTCATTTTATAATCGCCTCTGATGCAATGATTCTCTGATTCTCATGTATTGCGATTGTTTCTTGCTCTGCGATAATGACTGCTCCAAAACTGGCTCAAATAAGGATTCGAGTCAGAAGCAGTTGGTCATTCTGACTTTCTACTTTATTGCCTGCGGATTCCCATGGGCCATAATTGAGCCAATCAGCGCTTGCCTTGTAAGCGAGATTTGTGATTTTATTCAGCATGCTAGAACTACCAGTTTCGCGTGAAAACAGCCATCACAAATTCGCAAGCGATTTTGCGCGTAACGCCGTTTGCAATTTATTTTGCAAGTTTTTTTACAAATTCGCCGACGTGTGGCAGGCCCTTTAGTCTATCTGATATAAAATCCGCACATATATTAGGGCAGCTACTGGGAAAATGTATGTGTACCGATCAGAAAACGACTTTTGAAACATATGATGTACATGAGCAATGATAATCCATGGCTGCTGCAGCTGCCTGACTAAACGTTCAGATTTTAAATTAAATAGACACTATAGTCCGGGGAAAGTTAAAAACGGCCGTGGCTTTTGTGCTGCTGGTGGTCAAACCAATAGGCTCTCGCAATTTAAAGTTGATTCGACCTGTCTCCCAATGTTTCCACATTGTGGTTCTTTTAGTATCGGACCACATAGACCACTACCACATGCCAAACTCAGTGGTATCAACCTGAAGATAGGCACTTGCCGTGTAAACTTCTCGGTCTAGCAGCCGAATGGCAGGAATAGAGCCCCTCTGGGGCTTTAAAGCTACAGACAAAGAAACTCATGGCTTGTTGAATCCGTGAAAAAATTGAGTAGGCAACAGTCATTAGGCATGAATTTCCGTGACTGTCAGTTTGAGGCCTGGATATTAGGGGCTCTACAAGGAGTCTGTTGATTGAAAAGTTGGCAGTGCCTATTTTCAGGTTAGTACCACTGAGTTTGGCATATGGTAGTGGTCTAAGTGGTCCAATACTAAAAGAACCATAGTGCGGAAACAATGGCAAACAGACTGAATCAACTTTGAGCTGTGAGCACCCATTGGTTTGACCACCAGCAGCATAAAAGCCACGGCGTTTTTAACTTTCCCGACTATAGTTCACTTTCTGCTGAATGTTCCCGTATAATATCGCAGATTTTTCTAGAGTAGTAAGGATGACCATATGTTACGCAGTGGTACACCAAGCAGATCTAACATCATGGAAAGCAGATCGCTTTTCATAACATATCGGGTTCAGGAGAGATCTTCTATTAGAAGAAATGAGTTGATGGATTATATAGTTACCATCTGGCTGTATCAAGGTGATCATTAGCCACGGCTAGATAGATGAGACTTGGCGGAGATTTAAAATCCTCGGCTTTCAGAGCTTGGCGGATCTCATCACCATGTTTGGCATCGTATTGTAGCATCAACTCCAATGCGTCGATTCTCCCTTGCATGGCACAACAGTGAATTGGCATCAGTGACTGGAACCATAAACAGCGCTTTAATAGTTTTCTCCCAAACACGATACAGAATATGTGTAATACGTTTTGAATTTTTGTATAAATAACATTGTTTACAAATCAAAGGACAAGTTTTGCAGAATATAAAAGGGAAAATCAAAGTAAAATAATAGATTTCAGATTGGTCTCCATGTAGCTTTTGAGAGGGCCGTGTATTTTTTAATTGTAGTGGCAGACATTTGACAAGTAACCACAGCTTCACCACACCAATGAATCGAATATACAGTAATTAGTGACCAGGCTCATCCTGTTTTGTTTCTCTCATAGCCTGTTCACTGTTATGGTGAATCTGGAGGCTTGGATACTTGTTTCGTCTCGTTTTCGGTTCGGGTTTAGCATGGAGCACCACGAGCAGGTCAGTATCAATGGTCCACCTCATAGTAAGCCTTGTTATTGTTTTGAGCTAGGATTAAAGCGAGGAGCTCACTCTCATGGTGGGAGGCCGCCATGACTGGGATTTAAACCTATGCTCAAAGGGTTGCGAGCCCAATGGTTTACCACCCTGCCACCCCGCCCCCACTCACCCTGTGATTTCTGTTGAGGACTCTCGCTCTGTTAACAATGAGTGTCTCTATACAGTCTAGTTCAGTCTCTTTGCCAGTCTCCCCATAACACTTCACATGCAATGGCGAGTTGCCTTCTTCATCCTCTATATTAATCAGTGCTCCAGCCGTGATAAGTGCCTGCATAGTTAGGAATCAATACAAATTCGTTCTTTAGTAAATGTTACCAACAGATACACATTTAAGGACACCTGTAACAATATGTTCAGCGTATTAAAGTCCCTTGAAAAATGGGATGCGCTGTAGTTAAACTGCATCACCTTTCAGAGGCATGGAATTGCATTTTCTTTCAGTTAAAAGCTGTCGAAATTCCAATCCCATGTCCATAGGATGAACCAGGCTGCACAGAACTGTCCTATCCAGTAAGGCACCACACACAGGGTATATAGATGCGTCTTAGAAGGGGCTACACATTCATTGCCCATATACGTAAAAGGTGATAAGCTCAGCGGATAACCCAGCTCTATGCTCACCATCATGCACTCGTGACTTCGGACTCTGTGAAGGGGCGTGGCTCCTTTATAATCCTGTAAGTTCACATCTACTCTGTGACTGAGAAGTGACTTCACTACGGGAATCAAGCCGAAATACGCGGCCGTATGCAACAGGGTACTGCCGTTTATACATCTGTAATAAAACATCCATCCGACAATAAGAGGCATTTAGGCGAGCACTAAACAAACGGGGCCGGGGTTTTTCACTCGCTTTTAACAGAAGGGAGGATGTGGCGAAGAGAAGACAAATCAGAGTGAGAGAATACTTTTATTCTCCACAGCCCCTACCTCTCTATCATAACCTCAAGTAGGTGATCCAGTTTTCCTAATCAATAGAAGCCAACCAAGCACCTGAATAGACCAATATAAACCACTAACCTGCTGCGAAGGCTGCATAGTTCATTGGCACCTGTGATATGCTCTTTTACCATAAGTTTCAGAGAGTCACCATCACCATCCATGATCTTGGGTACGAGCAGGGAGAACCTTTCATAGAGGCCTATCAGATGCTCTCGGAACTCATCATTCTTTATAGTCTCAAATGCCGTCTGGCCGCGAGTGCTCCGAATATTAACATTACAGCCCCACTCTATTAGAAGCTACAATAACCTAAGTGTTCAAATGGAATTGAACAGAACAGTCCACAACTCACAAATTCTGAGTTATACTGCTTTGAGAGCAAATATTGAGTAGCATAACTACAGACTGGTGGTTTAGGATTTATTGTTGAATGTAATTTACGTTCTGTTCACACTGTTCAGTGCATTTTTGAGACGAATCAGACTGATTTACTCCTCCTCTAATATGTCAGATAGAGCCCAGTAAATACTCAGTATTAGGGGTAGAGGGTAATAGCAATCTGTGAACAAAGCAGAATTGCCCAGGGTCGGCTAACTCTCTGCCAGGGGTCCTACTTGTTCAGCATGAGGCGCTGTGCTAGAATACTAATGAAGTGAAGTAGGGGGGGGGTGACCCAAAGATGGACATATTTAATGCAATCATATATCATATCTATGGAATGAACCATATACATAAATCTCTTAGTCGTTCATTGACGCCTATGCAGCAGACTTTCTCTCACCTTGGCGATTCTTCTTTGCATTCCCTCAACGGCGGAGAAGAGTGGGGTCTGATGGAAGACATTCAGCTTGTTAATACTGGCTCCATTCTCCAACAGATACAGAGCTATCGTCTGTAATGATAAGGATAGACATCAAGAATAGACACTGGAAAGACTCAACGTTTGAGACAGGAGGAGTATTGCTGGTGTGTTACACTGCTGAGCAGTGTGATTAGCAACTGCCACGAAAACTATGTTAGATGACTTTGCCGGTTTAAACGAATTTATTCTTTGACCTCTAGTGGTTTTAGAATGCGCTGCCTTGTAAAAGTGGATTATCCTACAGTGGGCAATCAGGGCGCCCATTTCTAAACACGGAGCTGCTGAGAACTACAACTGCATTTGCTAGATGAAGAACTAAGCCAGAAATTTCAAACTCCAGTGCAATATCTTGAAATGGAATTCTTAATGTTTGATCATTGTAAACCCTGAAACGCTCAGGTCTCGCCAAACCCCATTGGATCATATATTTATGGACGTCACCGTGTGGTACTAGCCTTTTTAGTTCAGGGTAACTTACATAGCATCCCATTCTGCAGGCCCAGTGCAGTGCTGTGTTCCCAGTGTGAGGCTCTTTGGCATTAATAAATGACTTCTGTGTCTTAAAGAATGTTATCAGATTCTTCACAGATTCTACCTCATTTTCCTGTGAAAAGTATTCATGGGTTATCTGTTATACTGCTTAAAATAATGGTGAAGATATGGCTTACTGTCAGCTCCATGTTCATATTGTCAAATCCCCTACTCCTGAAGGACAGATGTACTTGGCCGACGTTACATCACTGGCTGACGATGGCCTATCCCACAGCTTTTCAGAGCTGCCGCGAAGACGAATCGGAAACTCTGTACTGGACAGGAGTCCAACACAATGACATTTACTTACTTTTATAGACTTGACAAACTGTCGGTGCCAGGCGGCATGATTACCGGGAAACACTTGATAAAGAAATATCGTACCACTCTTCAGGAGTTTATTCCTCGAAGAAGCTTCAAAGAATATCTAAAAAAATAATGTGAGAGTTAAGTTCCAATTCTCTGAGAATACAAGAACAACAAAGCGATGTCACTGCGTGTATGATGAATCGTGGGTTGCTTACATCATACTGCGGGTAGTCCTCAGGGTACACATCAACCACATCAAATGTCCTCAGACGCAATATCTTTCGAATCGGTTCTAAAACAATAAAAAGCGTACAGCATTATATTATTTTATGCAGGCACTTGGCCACTATATTTAGTAACCTCCTTAGCTGAAGAATGTCCTGGAGTAATGAAAGCCAAGAATTTCGGGAGAAGCACATCAATCACAGCGATTCCTTACCTTTGTTTTTGGCTGTGAAGTCATCTATGTATTCTCCTGTCTCTTTATGTCTGAGGATGATCTTCCTAAACTCTGAACACTGCTCCTTATCCCGATTTAGATAAAACCCAGTACCTCCGGTGAGACTCTACAACCAATGGGGAGACATGTGTGAGACTCCACAGCCCATGGGAACACGCGCAAAAAATCAAGGCTGAGGTGAGACTTTATAACCAATGGGAAAACAAATAAAGGCTGAGATTGACTACTTGGCCGACGCATTGATTATCTGGCTGATTGATTGGGTGGCTGATTGAGTGCTTGAAGATTACCGTTTGGCTGACTCATTGATCAACTGAATGACTGATGGGTTGTTTGATTGATTTATTGACTCATTGATTAACAGGCTGTTTGCTTGATTGATCGGCTGGCTGACTGACTAATTGATAAGCTGCTTGATTGATCGATTGACTATAAGGCAGCACTGCCTTATTTGGGTTGAAGTTAACTTACCAGGTTTATATTCATGGCCAGGGAGAGATCATTGATAGTAATATTCCTAGGGACTTCAATAGTGTCAAACCTCTGACTTATCTTCTCCCGTAGCATCTTGTGAGTCTTCAAAATAAAAGGCATCAGTTGAGCCACTGAACATAATGATGCTTCAATTCAAAAGGCCCTCGTAAAGAAAAATCATTTGCGAAGACAGTGGCGTAGCAGCTTGACTGGCTAGAGCGCGATGGGATAATGGAGAAATGTGGTGGTTACAGCGCTTAGAAATATGAGCTTATCACATCGTTCTATCACCGACCCGTTACAGCTGAGGCGCATGAACCAGGTAAACTAGCTCTAGTTAGGCAGCATTTCCGTTTACCCGAGGTGTAAGAAACTTTATGACTTACCTCTTTCTGAGTAAGAAGAACATGATCGAGCCAGTTTTTACAAAATACCATGTCAAATTTACTCTCAATAAGCTCTACCTCTATAACAAATAATAGGCAACCCGTTGCTTACTAGCGGATATGAGACATAAAACCAGTGGCTGGTGAGGGGTATAACTGTCAGGTCAGAGGACCTGATTATGACATAAGATCACATTAGCAATGCATATAGCTAATCGGGTTCATCAAAACAACAATATAGGTATCAGTGTAACGTTGTCACTGTGTAACGTTGTCACTGTGTAACGTTGTCACTGCGTCACTGAGTCACTGCGTCACTGCGTCACTGCGTCACTGCGTCACTGCGTCACTGCGTTACTGCGTCACTGCGTCACTGCGTCACTGCGTCACTGCGGTGTTACAGAACCTAAGTTTGAGAAAATTACTAGAAAAGATCCATACCCGAGTTTAACTTTTCCAGTTTTGTGGCGAGCCCAGTCCGTAATCTCGTATGGTCTGAGTCAGCTGTGTCAGGTGGTATAGTTTCCTTCTCATGGTTCGCCTCTCGGATCATCTGATGTAAGTCATCCTGCAAATGGCAGCGAATGCTAGACATGTCCAATTACACTGACTGATTGATGAATCGAGTGATCTAGGATTGCGTTACCCTGGATTTTTGACCTGGGTTGTCTACTGGACTCTGTTTCTGACATCGAACTTTGTTTGAAAAGAGAGAATTTCCAATTTCCATGGACTTTAGAGCAAGGAAGACCTGTGGCCTTAACCCTGTGAAATAAAATTTTGCGATCAAAATCGAGGATCAACCGGCCGACTTTGTGACTGTCTCAACAGATTAACAAACCAGATACTCACAATTCTTTGCACGATAGCCTTGGCTTGTCGAAATTTGTAGGCAATCATGAAGAAGTAGCAGAAGTATGCGCAGACTGCCATTGTGTCAGCTTCAACCAAATCTGCGGAGTTAAAACTCGACTGCCCATAGAACATTTTGTTAGCTGTCTCAATACATAAATTCAACGTCCATCTGGCAAAGAAGAGCATGGCCAAAGGGTCAGACAATATAAATACATGTATACCCATGAGACTACCTACTTCACTCGAGTGCTGGTTTTAACAGTGGAGATGCTCACTCTTGGATGGGAAGAGACAACAAGATGTGTTATGGTTTTACAGATTTCTTCATAGTTTGCAGTCATTTATGACATCACCACGGATCCCTGGATTTTTTACCTGGACTGCCTACTTGGCATTATTTTTGGCACTGGCTTGTGTTTGGCAAAATAGAATCTCTGATTTTTATGGACCTTGATGTATAAAAAGACCTATGGTCTTATTTAAACTAGCTATGTACAATTATCAAATCAAATCCAGGACTACTCGGCTTACTATTGGGGATTGCCAATCCACTCATTCATATGAGCAGTCACACTAATGAGGCACTAAGCCTAGTCGGTTCATTCTAACCTGTCATTGGGAAGAACCTCTGTAGTGAATGTATGAGGGACGAAAGAATTAATGAGACAGCAGAGAACTCTGTGATCGGCAAGGTCATCAATGGCTGTCACCAGTAGCTTCGTCCCCTCCTGGGTTTTCTAAAATGACACAAGATTTTGCATTACGCGGTGATAGCAGGTGAATTCATTGTCAGGCGGTACCAGTGGCTATATAGCTCATGAAGAATCATGGGAATTGTGTGAGTGCTCTGGTAAGTCATTACTGGAGTCATGCAGGTGTCTCTCTGGTTATCAACCCAATGCCTCTAATACTCAGAAATAAGCCGAAAAATCCTAAATTCTAAGCTACACCACATGAGGGAAAATGAAGTAGACAAAGGCAAATAAGCTATTACAACCCTACCGTGTGTGGACCAGCAACTACGTGCCACTAAATCGCAGAGCCGTTCCAAACCCTACCGTGTGTGGGCTAGCAACTACGTGCCACTAAATCGCGGAGCCGTTCCGAACCTTACCGTGTGTGGGCTAGCAACTACGTGTCACTAAATCGCGGAGCCGTTTCGAACCTTACCGTGTGTG
>Ga0224511_10002866_pt1 | contig 11989 bp, 6 predicted proteins | sample SF_May12_sed_USG_2_FD_169988 | JGI IMG/M metagenome (GOLD analysis project Ga0224511, IMG submission 169988) | Sediment microbial communities from San Francisco Bay, California, United States - SF_May12_sed_USGS_8_1 | ecosystem: Environmental > Aquatic > Marine > Sediment | place: USA... | reverse complement strand
CGATCGAGTCCTTCTTTTGTCCGGCTCCATATAGTTAAAGTTTTTTTGCCTTTATCGATTTCTGCGTAGAAAACCCCGTTGTCAATAGTATTACAAAACTTATTTCCCATATTTACTTGCTTTGCTTCAATATTCTCAGTTACCGAATCGCATTCTTTGAGCTTGTCTAATATGCTCTCTACACAGTCTGATACGGTGTCATATTTATCTTGAGGACACTGTATTTGAATGCCTTTTTCATTATCAATCAATACATGGCCACCTTTACTTCGCAAGTCCAGCAATTCCGTTCTATAAAGCTCTTTTGCGTGGACCCCTTCCTTTCCAAGAAAATTCCAGACAACCGTTCTATATGATCCAAGTTTACGAGTTACATTAGGACGGATATGGACAGTTTTTTCTTCTAGAAACTCAACTGCCAGTTCTAGAATACTTGGATTTTCAGCCTCGATTGTTAGCGACCCTTCTGTATAACTCACTGTCAATCCAAAGTCAGTCCGTAACGTATCTACGGTCTTATTAATTCCTTTAGGGCTCGCTTTTAGCTTCTTTACTGTATTACTTGCTATAGCTTGCTTAGGCATCGTTGATAACTTTTAAGTGTAACTGATCTACTTGCGTTTTTGTCAATACAGTTCAATAAATATCGTTCTATTTGCCTACACGGATACCAGTATTTTAAGTTATGTACGCATACAAAATATAGATGATCTACTGACTAATCATTAGTCTTCCATCGATCATGACCGTCACCTTTACACTTATAACAATAGTCACATTACATACATGTGTCATCCATTTACCAACTTAATCACATCATATTGATTCTTAAATGACAACACAACTTCTTTTATTTCGTATTCATAGACATTCACACATAGCTTACGACGTTAACAACCGACACTATATTTTTACTTCCTGTTTCAACGAATTCTAACCGAAAGTAGAGTCTAATCTCGACGTAACTTGTCTAGGCGCACCTGCTGAAATATTTATTGCTAAATCGATTTTAGGATCTGGTTATCGTAACAAATCGGGTATTTCCGTACCCTAGGTAAACCCGAACAAGTTCAGAATGAGAAATTGAACTATATCAATGCTTCAATCTTGGCTGAAGTATCTGTTTACTGACGGTTTATATTTACTCAGTGGCGGGAAAAATAAATCACAATTGAAGCAACGATCCATATGACTAAAAATATGTAAGTCAAACTATCAAGTATTTCACAAATACGAAATTTAACATGTTTTGTAACAACTCTTGCTAATGAACTTTTAGAACAACGAGTGATTTAAATGTAAAATAGTTACTTAAAAAACAACATACACGTTGCTTACATTGCTCTGCTCTTAAAACGGAACTGTTTTATTAAAAGATGAGCGCATTATAAATGTCTGAGAAATACACTTTACTTCCGTTTATAAGCTCAGTTATATCTTATTAATAAATTAAAAAAAACGAGTAAGAAAAATGTCTGTGAAAACCGTGTCAGTGAAAGAATGTCGTCTGCGACTCGATCCGACGTTAGTGGCGGCGTTACGTCGGCTTCCTGGCGGCGTCGGTGACGTCGGTGCAAAAATCGTGCGTGATTTCGGACTCCGTTACGTTTACGACAAAGAGAAACAGACGTTTGATATATTCGGACCTGATCCGGATATACTGGATCTGGGTTCGAATACGCTGCGTGATTGGGTGGACGGTAAAGGGTTTCCGGAGAATGGCGTCACGTGTCACCTCGGATATCCCAACAGGGGAATGGTCGTTTGGCGTTTCCACGGGGAGACTGCAAAGAAATTTGATTACTTGTTTACGCAGGAGATTGCTAGATTAAAGTTGATTTATACGGTTAATGTCAAAGCCGTGCCGTCGAAACGTAACCCGGAATACGTTGAATTGTACGCTCATTCGTCGATGTACCACAAGGTTAGAGATGAAGTAAGAATAATTTCAGACGAACTAAATAAAATATGCAAAGACGATTTCTTCATACCAAAGTCTGATTTCGACAAAGCGAAGAAATTCGCAATGGACAAAACTCAAGTAGAAAATGTTCTGTTTGCGATTAAGTCGTACCCCGATGACAAAATTCGCGTTTGGATGTTTGCGAGGGATAATGCGGCTATCCTGCTGGCGCGACGAACATGGATCAACCACGTGGGACTTGTTGCGAGAAACAACCAGTTTGATCATCGGACGGTTCGCGTACAGAGCAACGACATCCGTACGGCTTCGTTTTACGGTCATGACGTCTTTGCGGAACAACCTACAAAACCACCAGATCCAGAGAGAAAACGTAACAGCGTGCAGTTGTACGGCTATAAGGCGCTGGTAACGAAGAAGAAGCCTCCGGAAGTTAGCCCCCGTAACCCCGAATACACACCGCGATATGACAACCCGAATTTTGCACGTCCGTCGAATTTTGTTTATCCCATAGCTAGAGTTGAGCCTAATGTAGAGAACGGGGAGCCTGCTGGCGAACCATTACCTGAATCATTAGAGCAAGAAAATGAAACTCACAAAGAAGCTCCGTCTCTTATTCTAGTCAATCCATTGGCGGGAACAGCGAAGTGGATTATAGAAGACAAGCAATCAAATTCACGGCGCGCTATACCCATAAAAGACAATCCGGCGATAAAATCTTATTTTCTTCAAAACGATGTACAAGGAGAAAAGAAGTCAACGAAAGTTAAGGCTGGGCCAAGACGAAAAATTATGACGAAGTCTGAACAACCAACGCAATCCGTACGTTACAATATTACCATGAACGGTCTTGAGATATTTCTTTACAAACAGCGCGTGTCGCGCGTGCATAATATCGACGTCGTTGTAAACCCAGTGACGTCAGGCCTAAAAGTCGGCGGCCCGATCGCGAAAGAAATGTTTAAGGAGACAGGACGTCAAGTACAAGACGAAGTTAACGTCCACCTCAGTCTATACGGCGACGGGAAGCCGGGTGAGAACGTTGTGACGTCAGCAGGACGTCTGTCGGCGTCAGGTATCCTCGGCGTCATCCACGTGGTCGTCCCAGCATGGCGGGAGTACACGGTGTGGGAGGATTGCGCCAATGACCTCCACAAGGCCGTGTTTACCGCCCTCAAGACGGCGGAGACCCACCGCTACCGTTCCCTGGCAATGCCCGTCATTGGCGTCGGTATGTAGCTAGCACGCTGTTGCAATGTAGTTTATGTTGGTGCGGAAAAAACATTATACTTATACATGTTAACAAACAATCACCGGGAAGAAACGCTGTTAATGATTTAAGTAATTCATTTGCTCTAAAGATTCATTCTGCATTTATGTAGTTTATTATTTTACAAAAATATATATTAGACTACATCATACTACCAATAGTCGCAGGCTTCACGCGTTTCCACTGTTTCTGCTGAATATACGCTTTTGTTTTTATTTATTTATCTATACCTAATAATTTAAAATGATTTTAATCCATCCTTAAATCATATTTTGATTTTGACGTGCCGTCTCAGAGAGCGCATTCGGGATCCCTCGTGACTTGGTAGCAGACGTCTACATCCGGTCGCTGATGGACTACAGCCGTCTGATGGGGCCACTATACCCGCTGCTCGAGATCCACATTGTACGTAAATATGGTTTCAGAAAGACTGTGACGGAAGAGATACGTGACAAATTACTTGCAGGCTTTGAAACAGAGAGGTTAAAGCTAAAATTAATTAAATCATTACGAGAGTCTGAGAACTCTAGACAAGATCATGCTAGAAAATTAAAAAAAAGCCAACACACATCAACAATTAAAAATTAAATGGAAATGTTTGATGACGTCACAGGTGGACGAGGATGCCGCGTTGCTAGGTTACGTCCAGGGCGCGTATGAAAGCTGGGCCGCCGTTCCCGCACAACCGGAAACGGAAGGCGCACACAAACAACAAGATCGTAAGACGCGTTTATAGTTAAGCAGGACATTGTGATTTTTTAATTAATTACTTGTATTCAAAACCTAGGTTTGTTAAATCGTTGTGCTTTCTGACCAAGCGAGGGTTGTTTAAATAATAGATTTCCGTATTTGCTTATTGTCGTAAAATTATACACGTATTTAAATGGCCGAGTTACTTTAATCCGTCGATTTTATGTTGTTTTAAACTCAATATAGTTTATACTTCTTTTAATTTTTTATTCGTTGCTATGCGTCGTCAATGTTCCAAACCGCGTCGTAAAAGTATAAATGCATAATTATTCTTCAATCCGATCATTGTACGATCTACATGTATATACATAGTGGTATTTGTTTCAATCGCATTTTGCTTTAAATTAAATAGTCTTTAAATCTGGTTCCCACCAGGTGCGCCTATGAAAAGCGCCGGACTGCGCTCCGTTGCCACGACAAAGGTCTCCAAGCTGACGGAGAGCCACCGAAGCGCCAACCTCGTCGCGTTCGTGGAGCAGTCGTATACGCGCGACCACGAGCAGCGGTGGACGTTCCGCGTGGTCGATGCGCTCACTGTCCACGTGTACACAGGTTCTATTTGTTTGTGTTTTGTTTGTTTGTTTCTCTATTTTAAATCTACGATGTTTTAACACTACAAGCCAACGGCAGTCAGTCAATTTTACCGGCGTACCAGGGTTCACTACTTTATTCGTTACTCCGCAACTGGCTAATTGTTTTGTCACATTTGTGAGGGTAAAACTTGTGACTGCTATTAACTTTCCGTTATTTGTACAATTTAAGTGTATCCATTCAACTTTGGCGGGCATTCGCAGGTAACTGAGTTACACTCATACACTCATACACTGCTTGTGTAAGGTTCAGTGTTTTTGCGTGTCATAGTTAAAATCTTGGCATGTCTTGCAGGCTCGTTGCTGAAGATTGAAGGGGTGGACGCCATTGTGTGCTCCGTTGACGGAGAGGGCAAGGGGACGTTAGCGGGCCTCCTTCTGAAAGCCGGAGGAAAGTCATACAGAGACGCCTTCAACCAGACCCGGTACACATGATATATGAGACAAAAAATATTTTTTTTTGTGTTAAAAGGGGATGTCCGGAAAACAAAGTGTGTCCGAATACTTAGAGTAATATAGTAATTTAAATATTTATAGTATACATTTTGGGCAACGCTGAACCCTTGTGTTCGAAGTGGTGTTGTTGATTCAATTATTTGAAACTCTATTCTCTAATTTATCACGAATCAGCGGTCTGAAGAAGATACCAGACGGGGAAGTCCTAGTGACGTCAGGCGGCGGGCAGCTGCCGGCCCTCCACGTACTGCACGCCGTGATCGCGCGGCCCATTTACACGGCCAGTGAGGCCAACATGGCGCGCCTCGACGCCCTCAACGCGCGTATTCTCGCAGCGACCAGGAAACGCGGTATCCGGTCGATCGCAATGCCTCTCATTGGCACAAGTGAGTAATACGCAACAGAAATAATTGTTATTGCGTTGTTGCGAAATATATTGTATGCAATTTTGATACAGTATGATTTTGTAAAAATGTAAAAACAATTTTAATGCAAATAATATCTACTTTGAAACAAAACCATATTTCATATCTATGTTATAACTTACGACAACATAATACGGGACCAAAATAATGGCGTTATCTCGAACAGACGGTATCTCGAAAACAGAGATAACTGAAATGCGACCTTTGCAATTGTTCTTTGTTTCATTGCGTCAGGTCGACTACGAGAGCGGTTTGAGATCGAGCAGTCGAGTCTACAGCTCGTGGACAACGTCATCGAGCATGTGCTAGCCGCGGGGCGCGCGCTCTCCCTGCACGAGGTGCATCTTGTAAATCTGAACCACGTGACAACGCAGTACATCACACAGGCGCTTCGCACTCGCGCACACACCAAAGTTAGGTACGGTATTTTAAGAAATATGTGTTTTATCATCATTAACAATTAACATATATTACGATGTCATATTTTAATTTTGAATTTGGGTATAAAAAATAAAAGGTCGATGTCGATGGTGTACTTAAAGAACTCGGTACTTATACACGTACATATGACTTTGTTAATTAGTAAGATTTCGCATGACATAATGTTTCAAATACCATAAAAAGTGTTGGTGTAAAATTTAAACATTTCGTTTCAGACTAGAAAACGAGCCATCTGAACCAGTTGTAGTAGAAGAAGCTGTCAGACCTCAATCTGAAAAGATTAAGAACACAGATAATGAGAGTAAAATCATCGAAGGCGGGCAGCCTGGTATTCGCAAAGCCAAGAAAGGCAAGAATAGGATCAAATCAAATTCCGTGCCGGCCATAATGCCGAGAGAAACATTGAAGTCGAAAGCCGCAAAGCAGATGCAACAGTTATCACAACGAAACTTGGCAAAACATGACGAGATTCTTCGTGAAGCATGGCAACAGAAGGAGGAGGTACCAAAATCTAAGGAAACGAGTAAGCCAAAGGATAATCCGAAAAAGGATAAGAAAGATACAGACCTGCTTGACGATATTGAGGAGGAAGAAGTTGATCTTGAAATTCTACAGGCAGATATTACGGAACGGGAACGATTGATCGAAGAATTGATGAGACCGTTGAGAGAAAAGCAACGTGGAAAACATGTTGGAAGTAAAAGAAGTCAAAGAGTTTTTCAAAGATCTTCTGATTTCGTTTATCAGAAGGCAAAGCATGAGACTTATAAAGAAAAATATGGTAAAAAGCAAAAATTCAGAGCTGAGCACCCAAGAACGGATCCTTTTGGGCGCATGGTCAAATCTAAAAGTAGTGACAATGTGACCGAAGAGATAAGTGACAAATTACTTGCAGGCTTTGAAAGTGAGAGGTTAAAGCTTAAATCATTACGAGCGTCTGAGACCTCTAGACAAGCTGATGACAGAGAATTGCAAAATGTCAACACACATCAACAGACTCGCACAAAAGGGGAGCCTCATCCACTGACTTTCAGAAGCGAGCAGATACCGCAGGATAGAAGAAATCATCCACATCCGGGAAGACATGGTAATTATATGATGAACTTGGAGTTTGGTGCCAAATACCCCGAGGGTGACCTGGGTGACAATGCACACAATGCTAGAACGTCTAGAGATGGGTTTAACACCCGCAGAACGCAGGGAACTGAAAGTCATTATCGATATCTTCCTCCTGAGGAGGAACCATTCCAGACAGAGATTGATTACACCAGTCATCAGCCTCTAACAAGCAGAAAGAATTATGAACTGACACAGAATGTGGCACCGCAAGAAGACAAGCTGTCAAAAACTTCCGTGCCTACTGCCATTGTAGGGCCTTTTGCGAAGAAATCTCCGGAGAAAATGCAGTTAGAGAAACAGTATCCTATCCGCAAACAACCTCTTCCGCAAATTCAACATCAAGATCGCTCAAAGCCAAACTCTGTCCAATACCCCATCGTGCAATCAGGATCTAAATCCATCCAATATCCTGCTATAGTCTACCCGGACAGCGAACAGTACCAAGAATACAACTATCCCGTAAATGCAGTGCCAAATGACAAGGATGGCAATGTTGTGAAGCATTATTCAGTTGAGGCCGTTGTTCAGCTTTCACCAATTAGAGAAAAGGAGCCTGCGCCACGCCACGAAGTCTATAAACAAACAGGCAACAACAATGCGGACGATAACGCGAGAGATCCAGCCAGCGAAGAGAAAAATGACACCAGTCACGCAGAGAATAACAGTTATAGCAAACAAAATGTTGAGCTTGGCCAAAATGACGAAAACAATGCGGATACTAATCCGGATGCAACAGAAAACGTCTTGGCGACCAATATCAATGGCAATCATGATTATAATCGTAAACAGAACGAACCTTTAAATGATGGATCAGTGATTGATGTGACTAATGAACCAGAAGATAGAAAGCAGAACATCAGTGAAAATATCTCTCTGGTTGGTCAAGATGAGTCGAAAATGAATGTAATAGAAAACGATAACAATGACGAACACGATGATTTCAGTGATAATTCGAATATGTCAGTTGATGTAAACACACTTTCTCCAAGCACCGAGGATCGCGTTTCCACAAAAAGTATGCCTAAAACATTTACACGGAAACCAAAGGTGTTTAAACCTCCGAGAAAGAACCTCAAAAAGTTTTCTCTGGCTGATCTGCTTGTAACCCGACCACCAGAGAAGCCGGTCATTGAACAACCAGTGTTGATGAAAAACAGACGCGTGAAATTCCCGCACGTTGAGCGAGTTAATACGCAGTTTCCCGTATATAAACTTTCCCCAAGCTCAAAACGAGTATCCTTCGGACCGAATTCAACAAAAACTTTACACAAAAATGATCTTTACAAACTGTATGATTCGCATTCGATTCCGCACACGATTCCAAACCCAATTTCTCAGCCGAATTTGAGTAGTATTGGAAACCCGTATAATCAAGAGTCAGACTATTCGATAAGGGATAACATTAAGCTGGAGATTGATGTGGTCGACACCAAACCAGACGATGCGAAGATAATGAAAGAGAAGAAGAAAATTAAACGATTCTGGGAGGTGGTAGGAGGACGGGAAGTTGAAAACGAGGCTGAACTGTTTGGCGATGAATCAAAACACGACAAAGTGTTGGTCACCAAGGTGACCAAGCAACGAATTATGTCGGCCAAGAGCAAGCATAGCGTCAAAACAAACTCGTCCTCTGTTCACCAACACAACGTTGGAGATTTTAACGTGACTGTTGAAGTTGCTAACTAGTGCACGTTGTCGCGCAATTCATTATAGCGTCTCGGACAAAGAAGTCAACCGAATTGCTCTATACAGATGTTTGTTGTCTTTCTGTATTGACTTTTTACGATTTTGTGAAATATGTCCATATATTAAAGTTTCACAACGCGCAAAATTTCTGTGACAACCATTTGGATTGATGTATTTGTTGAACTACATGATTATTGCCACATTTGCTTGTGCTTTCTCAGGGTTTGGATTTTTAGTTTACGTTAATTATGACTGTTGTAATGTTTTGATAATTTGTTGGTCTAGTTGCTTATTGGTTTTTTTAGGAATTAAGAGCATTATCCGTGTGTTTGGCATAACGGTTTATTTGGTTTGCTACTGCAGTAGGTCTTGTTTTGCGTCAAATACATAATGCTATATCAATATAATTGTTTATGTATATAAGGCGCCATTGTGAATAATGTCTGCAATTTATGTAAATAAATAATCAACGATATCATGAATTTGTTTTTAACGCCATTTTTGTATAAGGGCGGCATGTAAATGACCGGCGTGTCTCTGTTCCAGACTATAGTTTTATTCCATAACAAAGTCACCAGATTATGATGTTCTAAATATCTCTGCCCAAATACAGTGAACTCGACAGTTTCGGGTCATCGACAGTTCCGGGTCACCTTCGCATATACATTTTTGTTTTTCCAGAATGCCAAAGTATACCGATTTATAAATTATCCAGTCATTTTCCCAAATGTATTAGATGCTTGAAATTTGTTGTTGGTTGTCAAATTTTGATTTACTGACGCCGTGATCACGAAACGCTTGACTGCACTGCTTCCTTGGAAAGTGAAAATACCAGTAAAAGTTTACATCCCACTTCTTAAACATTCATTCAAAGCCATAATTTCAGCAAAACATGTACTTTTTACACATAGATTTGTAGAAATGTAACACTTACCAATATTCTATAAAGATTTTTTATTTTGTCGATTTTCTTTATAGCATACTTGTTGATAGTTTGACCTAGTTCACGTACGACAGTTCCGGGTCAGTCGTAGGGACTTTAAAAAAAAATATTTTGTTAAAACGATTAGGGTTTAAAACAATTTATTACATTTCTTTAAAATGTGATGAGACATAGTGTCAAAAACTTAAACAATTTCTACTGTTAAACTTGTTGATTCTTCATTTCATTATTCTTCTTGTCTTGTTCTCTATACAATAGATAATTGACGGTGTAATAGTAAGGTCGTCTTTTACATGTGTTTTATTTATTTTGAAGTAAAAGTTTGGTATAAAATGTCTTGTTGTAAGTGAAACAGCTGTTTATGTTTGATGTTAACATTGTTTAGATGCCCCCCCCCTGATAACAGAAAATAAACATTTATTACGTGACCTGGAACTGTCAAGTGTGACCCGCAACTTTCAAATTTACATCATGCCGTTGGATAATCAAAATATAGGGATTTACAAATTAAACTATTTCATGAATTGTATCAAAGTAAAGAGGAATAATTTGTTAAACAGTTTATACAGTTCTGTTTCTCTAGACCTTCGTTTTAAAGAGACACCCTAGCTATATACGGTAATTTCTTTACTGACCCGGAACTGTCGAGTTCACTGTACATATAAATAACTGATTCTTATATAGACAACATGTTTTGAGTTCGATCCTTACCGCGATCACTATCATTGTTAGGTTTAGGTCAAGACAGGTTATACATACATATACTGTATGTTTGACTGAAAAAGCTGTCTATGGCTAACCAACAACATGTACATGTACATGTATATCAATTAGCGTTTTCTATTTTTAAAAAGTATTATAATTAGGATTGGGTACCAGAAAGGCCGAAAACCAGAAAGGCCTTAGACCAAAAAGGCTGTTGACCAAAAAGGCCGCAACCCTAAAAGGCCTCAAGTCTCATGCTATATAAGATTATTAATATAATTTTGATTCTAGATATATTTTAAAATAAAATAACAAAGCAATTCACATTCTTAAATTCATTTTATTTTTGAGTAGTAGTAGTAGTAGTAGTATGAATTGTATAAGTTATAAAATTATTGTTTAAATTAGTTATAATTCTATTAGAATAAAAAAAGTTGAAATCGAACATTTGGGTTAAATTTTTTTTTAATTATCCTAATAAAATATCTTTACTGAGTACTGATAAACATTTTAAATATAAAATAACATAAATTTACAAAACAAAAACCAAAAACAAATAGTATATGTACAAACAACATTTGTATATATTAAAAACAAAACAAAACCTATATATAACAAATAATTTACTAAAAAAAAAAAGAACAATATACACGACAATATACAAACAAAACACGACAACAACCGCGATAACACAACGTCTGAGGACGTTTCTCGGCCAGTCTGGTCAGAGAGGACGCGATCCGCTATGGTTCTGGCCGGCTTGAAAACGTTCAAACTCCCCGCAGTGATTACGCGTGACGTAATCGCTGTGAGGAGATTGGAAAACGTTCTGCTTGGCAGACAAACTTAATTTAAGTATTAGTGTTCAGAGTCTACTGTACAAAATCTATTAATGTGATTTCAAAACAGGTCTCCTTTCTAGTGACTATTATAGTCATAGTACATGTACTGTATAAAGTTTTAAAACATATAAGATAAACCGTGGCCTTTTTTATATAAAACATAAGGCTTTTTAGGTTTGCGGCCTTTTAGGTTTAAGGCCTTTTTGGTGCGGCCTTTTTGGTACAGGCCTTTCTGGTTTGCGGCCTTTTTGGACCAGTACCATAATTAGATATCTCAGAATACACCAATACCATACTAATATTTATGAGCGAAGGAATTAATAAAAAAGTTATAATTTCAAAAGTATTTCAAATGCGTTTTAAAATGCTGTATTACTCTCAGTACACTTAAACCCATAAAGGAAAAAAACTAAGTATATTCTATAGATTGAAGGAAAAATAGTAGTGTTTAACCGACGTATTTGATTTCGATTATCTCCCTTTAACAATCTCTAATCTTCACAAATTGAAAAATGGCGTACCTGCCTGAACGAAATTAGTTATAATTTAGTAAGTTGTTCACCGTTTCCTTGCTGCATTTCCAGACGATTTCTATTTTACACATACTACGGTTCCCCCCTCTATCGAACCCATCAATGCACTAATCGAACACGCCTCTTCTATTTATGTCCTTGCAATGTAACCAGCCCGACCCTCCAACTTTTTATTACAGTTTTAACGTAACTTATTTGTGGAGGAACACTTATGCTTTATTAACCTAAAGTCGTGGGAAATTTCATAAGTTGAAGGAATACTTTTTAGTTGACATATAATATTTCAAATTAAACATCTTTATTTAATT
>Ga0224511_10002865_pt1 | contig 11990 bp, 13 predicted proteins | sample SF_May12_sed_USG_2_FD_169988 | JGI IMG/M metagenome (GOLD analysis project Ga0224511, IMG submission 169988) | Sediment microbial communities from San Francisco Bay, California, United States - SF_May12_sed_USGS_8_1 | ecosystem: Environmental > Aquatic > Marine > Sediment | place: USA... | reverse complement strand
CAATTTATTTCAGCTGCTACCAGCAGCTCATTTGATGGATGATTATACAGTGTGACACACACAACGCATAATCAGCCCATATGGCAATCATTACTCATCCCAGCCGCGTGATTACGCGGGGGGGGGGCATGCAATCGAGCAACGAGTACGGAATAGGCCAGGCCACTTAGGACAAGTAATGAGCCGTGATGCACTGTAATGGTTTGTTGTAGATGTATTTGAATCAAAAGATAGACCCTAAGCACGAAGTGGATATAGTCAAGGATCTTCACAGATGCTTTCCAACTCATGAATTATTTATAGAAGCGGGAGGCCAAGGGTAAGATTCTGTGCCTGTAACTGTTGCATATTCATACAAAGTTCCATTAAGTGCTGACCTTTCTAAATGATACCCAAACCCAGCCTATCACTTCTTTCTTCTGGCATGCACTGACGGCAATGGTCACTTTGCAGTCAGAATGATCTTTACAACGTGCTCAAGGCCTATACTCTCTATAACCCTCGGGATGGTTTCTGCCAAGCACAGGCACCTCTTGCTTCGGTCTTGTTGATGCATATGCCACAGGAGGAAGCTTTCTGGTGTCTCGTCGCAATGATGGATAGATACCTCATCAACTACTTCAGTCCTGGATTGGTATGCATGTAATAGTCTCTAGCAAAATTTTCAGCTAATAACTAGGCTGTGGCGGAAATGTGTCTACAGCGAGTCGTTAGTCCGAATGCCAGAAATATGAATGGAGGTGAAAAGAATGGCATCTGACTTTGTTTCTTTTTGAAATTCAACGGAGTATCGCTGTTGACCAGCGGGAGGGTTCCACAACCCCCTTAAGAAATTATAATGTGTAAGATAAGCAGAAACAAGTTCTCACCTGTACATATACCAGTAACATATGTAACTGCATAGACCAGCAATGGTATGGTCAATCGGTTTTCTGACTAATAAGCAGTCCAAATACTTTCTATTTAACAAGGCAATTTAAAAAAAAACCACCTCTGATTTTATTGGCCAATTCGATTTATCTCCTCATTCTAGGAAGCAGTCACCACTGATGGAGAACTGCTGTGTCAACTACTAAAAAAGGTCCATCCAAAACTACACAGGAAAATGGTGAGTCAACAACCTCATTTAACATTGAGAGGTTATGGGCTCATTTTCCCGTCTTTATTCGTATGATCTCTCCATAATTGCTGTGAAGTTGGGTTAGTTATTTCTTAGTTCACCAGCTTTAGTTTAGCATGGAACACCACCAGCGGTTCAGTGGTAAGGCTCGTTTCTGTTTTGTACTGGGATTGAATTCACACCCATAACCACAGAACCCAAGTTCATGCCATTGCAAGCCCAGCGCTCTGCCACTGAGCTTTCCCTCTCTTGGCGTGACCAAGCCATAATTTTTCTTTCACAGAGGGATCTGCATATAGACGGTCCACTGTTCATGCTGGAGTGGTTTATGTGTATCTACGCCAGAGATTTGCCATTTACCACAGTGCTCAGGATATGGGATATATTTTTCTGCGAAGGTAACTCGCTGCAAAAGAGCCATTTATACCAACTGCTCATCTGGTTTGCGCCCATTTATACGAATGAATATCTATGTAAAATCAGGGAAATCCATTGTAACTGGTATAGATGATGAGGATCTTGTATGTTTTGAGTCGGTTCAGTTGGAAATCATCAAAACAAGGTGACATAAACCGTAATATTAACTACGATATATACCAGGGCAGGGAACCTGGATAGCGATATATACCGGGGCAGGGAACCGGGATAGCGATATATACCAGGGTAGGGAACCGGAATAGCGATATATACCAGGGCAGGGAACCGGGATAGCGATATATACCAGGGCAGGGAACCGGGATAGCGATTAAGAATCTGGGGCTGCTATATTAGAGCTTGAAAACAAAGATGTCATTTGAGGATTTCCCAGTAGTTAGTTTGTGATTATTGTGCTGCAGGTGTGAAAATTTTATTTCGCGTGGCATTGACACTCCTGGTGCACTCTGTGCGTGAACTTCCGGAAATACCTGATGACTTCTATGAGCTTTTGGGCTGTCTGAAAACCAAGAACATGCCTTCTCGTGTGCTCGAGGCTACATATTTGATTAATGAGGTAAGGCTTAGTTGCATAACCGAATACCTGCCGCTGTATTTTGTATTTTTGTAGCTACTCATTGATAATTCATTGGTTGTTATTGTTAGTGTTTCCTGCTACCGATTACTGATAAAGACATGGAGAGAGAACACAGAACGCTTCTAAAGAAAAGCAAGAAATTATAAGAGCCAAAACAAAATGGGCAATAAGACTTTTCCCTGCCTCATTCCGAACTGACCAACCTGGTTATACCAGTAAAACAATTCACCTCTGAATACTCCTTCTTTGTATGTGACTCCACCTATCATATAGACATGGGCCAGGCTTTTAACAGCTTTTTGATTCATATAACGTAACACTGGTCATTATATTGACTCGACAAAAGCCTGTACTAACACGCTACCAATCACATAGACTGTGTTATATGTTGCTACCAATCACATAGACTGTGTTATATGTTGGTATATAATTTATTTTCTTCTTTAAATGCAATCAAGTTATTATATTCATGGTGCTCTAAATTTGTTCTGAATTAAAAGAAAACTATGTGCGCACGAAATGTTTCTATTTCTGAGACTTACTATATATGTGGTGACTAGATTTAGATCTAGTGAGTCGGATAAGAAACTAGTGAGTAGCAGTCCTGATGAGTGTAGATAAATACGCACGATACTCACACAAGTGTCTGTTCAAGTACACGTAATCACGTATACATATTAAATCGGATCTGGAGCAACGAGGAGCAGCGTTTAGACCATAATTTAATGGGGAGGTTCTTGTGTAGCCTCGCTGGGTGACCTGGCTAGTGTGCCCTGGTGTGAGACGGAAAATAAAAACCAACCTCCTACTAACACTGGGCAGACCAGTCAGTTTCCAGCCCAGTTTTGTTTAGGCAAGCAAACTGTCATTCAGACCATTTAACATCATCTTCACTTTCAGCAGTTCTACCATGATTCCAACATAATGACATAACTAACTGTCTCCTTTACCTTTTGATATTTTATCTGTTGGTAAAGCTCAAGTGGTTTGAAGGCAGAGTTGTCTTACGATAATTCTATGACGTGAAGGCAGCCCTGCCGGAAAGGGATACCACCTGGGTACTGGGACAATTGCGTCACTTTGACAGCGATTCGAGTTACCTCATTTCTCACATAGCTTGCCGATTACTCTGGCAACCGCTCTTGCGAGGTGTTCCTGCCGATTTCGCCCTAAATCACTGTTACGTGTGTCGTTTTGGGCTTTTTAGTCGTTCTTTAACAAACACACACGCGATCATGAACCCCAACAAACCAATCCGAATAAAGATAATCAGCATGGGAGACGCTGAAGCGGGCAAGGTTGGTTCTTTTTGGTGCTTTCACTTTCTTCAAATTCAAGTTCATGTTCAACTCGAGCCGAGGACAAAGTCGATACTCAAGTTTATCCTATCGATTTTCAATGGTCTATTCGCAATAACAACTTAGTGCTGACAGCAGAATAATCGAAGTGTGTATCGAGTGGCATCGCACTACTCAGCCCATCTTTAGATTTAGGAGATCCAAGGCTGAGTCGAACAATAGTTGCAAGGATTTCAATTCTACCCAAGTTTCCCAGCGCTTATCCTTTGGTGGTTTTTTAATTTGTCGACATTGATTTCATTACCTATTTTATAGGTATTGCAGTCGTGTTGCTCAAAAATCAATTAATAATGTCTTGATTTCAGAGTTGCATCATAAAACGATACTGTGAAAAACGATATGTCTCAAAATATCTAGCTACTATTGGGATAGACTATGGCGTTACAAGGTTCGTATATTTCTTTTCTAGGAGCTACCGTCCTTCTTCCTTCATTTTATATACAATGATCGCAAGTAATCTGACAGCAAACCAATCACTTATCAATGTTCTAGCCAACAATTATTTATCTTTCTGTAGAGTGACTCACAAGAATGCGGATTTGAAAGTGAACATTTTCGACATGGCTGGGCATCCAATATTCTTCGAGGTACATAAACCTGCTCAGGGTTAAACCTATATTCTTATAAATGTGTAGAGGCTTTTCGTTATATATTTTGTTTGATTAATTCACCTCAACTTGGCACAACTCCTGTTTCCACGGTTGCACTGAGTGTTCATCCGACACAAATGGATCCATGAAAACCCAGTGGTTGTGCCATTTGTCGACTACTGCACCCTTAATTGTGGGAATGATTGTTGCAGGTAAGAAATGAGTTTTACAGAGACACTCAAGGAGCTATCTTAGTATATGATTCTGGCAATAAACAAAGTTTTGACAACCTAGAGAAATGGCTACAGGAAATGAAAGCAGAAATGAGTCATGCTAAAGAAATGGAGAATGTAGTATTCTGTGTATGTGCCAATAAGGTAAGGGACGGTTGTTACAATTTAGGTCAAAGTGATCCAGACTCCATTAAATAAAATCATAACTTTTTTGTTTGTTTTGAACTAGGATTAAAGTGAGGAGCTGACTTTCACTACGAGTGACCGCCATGACCGGGATTCTCGCGGTTACGAGGCCAGCGCTCAACTGCTGAGCTATTTCGCTGTTTAAATCACCGTTGTTTGGTAAACACGTTTCAAACATAAAGTCAAATGGAATACCTTCTTATCTTAACAGAGTGACAAGAGAAAGGTTGTTGATCCTGCAGAAGCCAAGTTGTGGGCTGATTCTCATGGTTTTCTATTCTTTGAGACATCCGCACTGAATGGAGAAGGTGTAAATACCATGTTTCAGGTGAGTGATTTTAGACCTATCATCTTTGACTCGCCGATTCTTTAAATAGTGTCAACTTTTTCAATGCTCTCTTTTCTCTCGTATGACGTCTTCACTTTTATGGCAATGCTGCCGGACTATACAATTTTTTTCATCTGTTCAGGCTTAGCATGGAGCACCTTATGGCAATGCTGCCCGACTATACAATTTTTTTCATTGGTTAAGGCTTAGCATGGAGCACCAAAGCGGTTCGGTATCAATGCTCCACCTCATATTGTGGCTTATTTTTGCTTTGAGCTTAAATCAAAGTGAGGAGCTTATACTCACAATGGGTGCCTGCCATGACTGAGATTCGAATCGGGTTCTTGCAGTTCAAAGCTCAGCGCGCTCGATCACTGAGCCAATGCTGTCAATTTTCTTAATTGTCTCACCACGACGTCATCTGTCACTGGCAGAGTTTTCTCTATTGGATTTGTCAATCTCAAAGAAATTATAGAAATTCTGCCTCCGTGTAATGAAACGCTTTAAGCTTTTTTATGTGAAGAACTACTTAATTCAAGGTCAAGGATCAGAGATAGAATTCCTTGTACTGAATATTTGTAACCAGCGATATTTATGACAGGCACTATTCGATGATGTCGTGACTGCTCTGCGAAATGGAGGTAAACGAGCGAACCTCACTACTCAGCTCGGGTATACTAAAGAACAGGTGGAGACAATTCAAAGATTGAAACAGGGCACGTCTGATTACGAAAAGATGGGGATCCCACAAGGGAGTGGAAAGTAAGTGTTAGTGAAAATATACGTTTCTAGTGCTTACCCCTATTTGCTTGGATAATATGTGGTTTATATGAATTATTTATACGATTGTCATCTAAGCATTCTGTTGAGAATCAATGGTAGTCCTTCAAAGAGATAGTGAGTATAGAGAGTGATGACAAAGGGGTGACATGGCATCAATGGTTTGACGGAACCTTTTGGAAAATCAATGTCTGCCGAACAAGCACCAGGTGTTAGCGTAGCTAACAAAGAGGTTGCTGTAAACTTTGCAAAGCAATTAAATGGAAGAGATCACAGAGAAAACTGATTGATCTTGAGTTAAAATATCCCATTAGTTGCATATTTGTTTCTTTTGGTGAGCGAATGAACACCAGACCAAGCAAATACAAATCTATGGAACTCTTCGTGTACAGGATAACGTGTACAGGATAACGTTGAATCTCCTTTGAATTGTAGAGAGGAAATTAACAAAGCATACAGAAAACTGGCCGTACTTCTTCATCCGGATAAAAGTGTTGCTCCAGGCACAGAGGAGGCTTTTAAGTTACTAGTGGCTGCTCGTACGAATCTATTGAAACAAGCTAGGTGAAACCCCACATATAACTATAATAGCTATGCCTGCTGTTTACAAGGTGCATAACCCTTACGCATTGTATCGGCTTTTTGATACAGTGACAAAAGCAGCTAAATTTGTGTACATAGATTTTTATTATATATATATATATATATATATAAGTAAATGCATGATTACGCTTACGATACCTGAAACCACCAAGCCTCCTATACTTATATATTATTGAAACGGCTAAATGCAAAATGACTAGAAAACAAGAGCTTGGCAATGACAATGCATTAAGCAAGGTTTGTCTGTTAGACAAGATTGACTGTGCGGTAAAAGAAAGCAACTCGATCCAGTAAATACCTTAATCTCAACCTTCAGCACACGATAATAAGAGAAGTGCACAGAGCTGATGCAATCTATGCCAACCCTCCGATAGGATAATAGTTATAAGAGAACTGCACAGAGCTGATGCAATCTATGCCAACCCTCCGATAGGATAATAGTTATAAGAGAACTGCACAGAGCTGATGCAATCTATGCCAACCCTCCGATAGGATAATAGTTATAAGAGAAGTGCACAGAGCTGATGCAATCTATGCCAACCCTCCGATAGGATAATAGTTATAAGAGAAGTGCACAGAGCTGATGCAATCTATGCCAACTCTCCGATAGGCTGATTCTCCAGCCAGATTTCATGCATGAACGTGTAGAGTTGATCACTCACTGATACCTGTGAACAGTAAATGAGAGCTACATAAACTCATAGCGCACAGAAGAAACACTAGAAATAATTCAGCATGAATATGTATGGTATAGGACAGGGATGGTTACAAGCTGGTGTTTACACATCTCAACAACCAATGATTGGTATTATATTCAAAAGTGTGGTGAAAAACCCAATATGAGTTGTAGTACTAATGAAACCGAGAGCATTGGGTCCGAATGTCAGGCAGGGCTAAAGATACTGACTTTGAATGGGGTAGGGTTGAGTTGGCGTTTGTGATCTTGTCTGAGTCGACCGATCGATTCGGCAGTGCGTTCCTTTAGATGGCGGAGAGAAGGCAAGTCTTGGCATACCCTGCCTTTATCCCAGTAAGTTTTCAGCATACACTCCACTTTAGAAGGCGAGACATAAGCTCGTTTAGACTCCTGAAGCAGATCGACAAAAACATTGTTAGCCATTCACCACACCTCATGCATTGAACTGTTTACACACCCGGACCCAGGCTATGATACCTTGAAACTCAACTATTCTCCCTTAGGAGTTGGATGTGTGGGGTCCTGCTGATAAAGCAAAGGTGACCAAAAGAATTGAATTTTTTCCTGAGTTGCTCAGAGGTTCGGTTCGCACGAACGAGAGATTGCCATACTTTTCTGTTCCGAACTGAAGTTGTGAACATGCTTTTGTGGCAGGGTTTTGGAGGAGAGGCGTATTAAATAAGATAAGGTCATGTCGTTCTACATAGATGGCATCATGCATTACATCATGGACTTGTTTTCAGGGTGGTCTATAGTTTGCCCCATAGAGTTGGTACTCTATAGGTGGGTTTCCTTTATCTAACATTTAGATCTGAATCCAATGAGAAGGAAAGCATCAACTAAGGCACCGCTTCTCCTCTAAAAGAGGCATATTGCTTACCACGAATGGGTTGCGGACGAGGAAACGCTTGCCAGGTTCTGGCGCAGGCTCATCAGGTAACATCAGCACATCCACCAGGTATGTTCCGTCCATTCCATAGAGGCGATAAACATTCTTCTTTCCAGGTATAGTCACCTTATTCACATCCTCACTCAGTTTGATTCGAGGCTCCCCATTAATTGCTACGAGCTGAAAAGATTAAAAGATATACATTCATCAATTACAAACAACGCAACCAACAATCACCTGATGGTGTGTTCTATTAACTGCCACACAACTAGTAACTAATAACTCATCGTTATGGTACTCGGTGTAAATGGAACTGTTTACAATGTTGATATAAGGCGTTCCAACTGGCAAAAGCTTGTTATCTTGCCTTAGAGGGACTATAGGTCTAGACAGAAAATTCAAGATGGTAACATGACCATGAAACAATGTTTTGTCACATCATTGAAAGTTTCTTTGCCTAAGGCTAACAGGGTTTCAGTCAGGAGTTTTTGAGGCTCACTCATGAAATTTCTCAAATCATAGTTATTATGTTTCCCAGATTAGAGCAGTATTGCCTACCAGATTAATCCATATAAATAGCTTTCTTAGCCAACCGATAACAGGCTGACCTAGTAGCGAAAGTACAGCAGTGTGTTCCCTAGCAAAACGGTGGGTTTTTACCACACCCACCTTATAGACACAGCCCAGTGCTGGCTGTTTCTGGCAGGTAACCAGATGTGTACCAATACCATAGCTATCTATAGCATGACCCTGCTGATTCAGTGATGTGATAGTCTCCTCATTTATATCATTACTTGCCACTATGGTTAGTTTCCCAAACCAATCCAAATTAAAACTAAAACAACAATAAAATAAACTTATTGTAACAAACCAAGATAAAAAGAACTTCGTAATGCACACAAGTGTATACAGGCTTGTTTGATTGGTGGATGTAAGTGTTTTAATTACAAGTGACACTGAAGGGGAAAGCATTAACACAGATACAGAGCCAGTCTCTTAGCATCATACCAGTGCCGAAAACGAAAACCAATCAATAAAGCCTGGGAATCCCCTAATTCACCAAACAGAATGCGAGTTGTGTGTGTCTCGGAAAACGGCTTCTTTCCAATCCTCCCTTTGTGCCGCTGATCACACCACTTCGCAACCCAAAATGGGATGGAATACTTACTGTGTTGCCACAGCCATAAACTTCTCCCTCACCCTGTTGGACAGGTAAGCCAGATCCCCACTGTCCAGTCTTATTCCCAGCGCTTTATAACCCAATTCATTGATCGCCAGTGCTACTGCGCAGAAGTTAGGCACTCCACTCCTATTACAACATAGATATGAAATGATCAGCCATGAGAGACAACTCCCAATTATATCGGTAATAAAGTCGTCAAACGTCACAACAAAAACATCAATTGATTGAATTATGAGGGATGCTAGGAGGGTTTTGTTCTTACCCTACATTACGTAAACAGTGGTAGCCGCCTAGTTGTATTTTATAGTTGACAGAATCAAAGATTTCAGAGTTGTTGTCTCATGCACACTCATTGACCAGAAGATAATGAGCTTGGGTCCAAAAGTGTACTGTAGTTATGTAGGAACATTGAGTATTTTGGACTGGTTGGGGAGGCTATTGCATTCACAAAGTCAACAAATAGTGAGGATAGTAGTTGCGTTATGAAAGTTAAACATGTCTCACAGTACATCTATATGAATTTTGAGTCGAGTTAAAAAAAGTGTTGACCAAAAGCGTATATAGCTTAACAATTCCCTTGATCTAGAGTTGTCAAATCTAGAAAGTTTTGGAATTTATCGAGCTAGTTGAGGTTTGATTGGATTAAAGACTGAAAGATAATTATTATTGAGCACCAGCTACCTACACACCGATAGCCCCTTATTCCGCACAAACCTGAGTACGTCGTATGTATCAATCAAAGCAAGGAAACCCTTGGGGAAAGCCAGAGCATATGCAATAAAAGCAGCAAATTCTCCATCATTCGCCTCAGCATCCAAAAAACCTGAAATAAAGTATTGCAAGAACAAAGGCCTTCACAAGGGGCTGATTAGACCAGAGTAACTCCATATAAGCAACATGGGACATACTATAGTCGGGAAAGTTAAAAACGGCCACATGTTTTTTTTGCTGCTGGTGGTCAAACTAATGGGTTCTCACAGTTCCAAGTTGATTCAATCTGTTTGCCAATGTTTCCTCATTGCGATTCTTTTAGTATTGGACTATGTAGACCACTACCACATGCCAAACTCAGTGGTATTAACCCGGAGATAAGCACTTGCCGTGGAAACTTTTCAATCAACAGACTACTTGTAGCCAGGCCTCTAGCTGAAAGTCACGGAAATTCATGCCTAATGACTTGGCCTACTCAATTCTTTTACGGATTCAACAAGTCAGGAGTTTCTTTGTCCATAGCCTCGAAGCCTCGGAGGGGCTTTATCGCCGCCATTCGGTTGTTAGACCGAAAAGTTTACACGGCAAGTGCCTATCTTCAGGTTAGTTAGTGCCACTGAGTTTGGCATGTGGTAGTGGTCTACGCAGTCCGATACTAAAAGAATCATAATGCTGAAACATTGGCAATTGGATTGAATCAACTTTGAACTGTGAGAACCCATTGGCTTGGCCACCCGCAGCAAAAAACACGCGGTCGTTTTTAGCTTTCCCGACTATAGTAAGCATTTCATTTTAAATATGGCTTATTTGGCAAGCCAAAACAGTTATTTGACCAACGATCAAACAATGGGACTATACGCTTCCATGATATATTAAATGGACGGTGATGTCACTACTCGCACTGTGACGTAATAGTAGTAAACTTGAGTGAATATTGTGATGTCTCCAAAGCAAATGTTAAACTGTACAAGATAACCTCATTTTGTTTTACATGAATATCACCACTAAGCCTATGGCTTGTTTTTAGGATGGTCCAGGACTTGCCCTATACAGTTGGTATGCTATGGGTGGACCTTCGCGATCTGAATCCGACGCGTGAGAGAAAGCGCAAGGTGACGCACAAACTTAGAATTGATCGGATTACCCACTACCCCACTACTTTTCCCCTTGTATAGGGTTAGGTTCATTTTTTTTACGTGGATGACATTATTAAGGCAAATCCTCGTTTAGAAAATGGTCCATTGTATAGAGACAGTCGTGGTTTTTATAAGTATAGGGTGGTAGTAAGTGATGACCCCTACCTAACACGGGCACAAGCTTATTCCTATATTCACTGGCGATGGCTACTACATCTGATGTTTTTCCGCTCCCATCATTATGTGGCATGAGCTACAAGCAAAATAGATAATAGAAATTTATGATAGCTACATATATACGTACAGTAATTGGTGCAATGTCTATAATATGGTGGGCAGCCACAGTATTAGTAGAGGGATTGTAGCCATTTTATATTGAGAAACACAATAAAAATGAGTTCCGAACATTTTAAGGAAAATTAGAAGACAGATATGATAATTTCATTTGGCATTGATATCATTATAGTAAGCTTTCAGGATAGTCCATTGTGGCTCTCATAGAGGAGGCTCCTTTATTTGGCATTGGAATCCAAATCTGATGATGAGAATCTTTACACCTACCCGTGCTGTGAGATTACTGAGATCGTTAAAGGAAGTGACGAATGCATGAGCATGTGTTCCTTTCACAGGAATGTCAAACAATTTACCGGCCAAAACATTGCTGGTCCCATCAAACCCTGTAAAATGCACACTTTACGCTATCTGCAAACCTGCATGGAGAAATCGTTCAACGATATAGATAAAAATTACAGTATTTTTGTAACTTTAGAAAGGAGAAGAGTAGTTAATCTTATGTTGACTGGACTGGCTAGTAATGCTGAGAATCAAGCACTCCTTGGTCTCTGTACACCCCACACCCCGAAGAATTATCCACCGCTGAGCTTTTTTGTGGCTTTATGCAGGCCTTGGCCATTTTAATTAATGATTTTTAAAGCTCGAGGCTGGTTTTAGACCTCTAGAAGCTGCGAGTTATGTGAGTAGCTCACACTCATGGTGGGAGACTGACAACCATTGCTCAGACCCTTAACCATGCAACCTCTAGTTATGTGAGGAGCTCACACTCATGGTGGGAGACTGACTCCACCATTGCTCAGACCCTTAACCATTATGTGAGGAGCTCACACTCATGGTGGGAGACTGACAACCATTGCTCAGACCCTTAAC
>Ga0224511_10002864_pt1 | contig 11990 bp, 4 predicted proteins | sample SF_May12_sed_USG_2_FD_169988 | JGI IMG/M metagenome (GOLD analysis project Ga0224511, IMG submission 169988) | Sediment microbial communities from San Francisco Bay, California, United States - SF_May12_sed_USGS_8_1 | ecosystem: Environmental > Aquatic > Marine > Sediment | place: USA... | reverse complement strand
AAGATGAGATACTAATGAATCCCTGATAATCTAGTAGTCCTTTTACCAAGATTGTTCATATTATGCCCTTAGGGTCAAAGGGATTCATTAGAATCTCATCTTGTCAAAAACCACATACTTAAAACCTTGATATTTGGTATCAAATAATATATAGTGATTCTCTACAACGTTTTAATCAAATGATGCCCCTTTGATGAAAAAGGGCCCGCCAGAGGATTCATTGATTAATAAAATATTTTAAAAACATATTGTCAGAAGCCACAAGGCCAACAGCTTTGACATTTGGTATGCTACATCATCTAGTGGTCTTCTAAGAAAGAGTTTTCTAATGATGCCCCAAGGTGAATAAAAAGGCCGCCAGGGGTCATAACGGATTAACAAAGAGTTATACAGGGAAATCTTAAAATCAATCTTGTATAATTACTCAAGGCGTAGACTTGTTTAAAGTTTGCCCCCTTAGGGTCAAAAGGCGCCCAAAGGGGTTTATATATAAATAAATCTTAAAATATCTTCTTGTCAAAATATACAAAGCCTATAGTTTTGTAATGTGGTATGTAGCATCATCTAGTGGTCCTTTACAAAGTGTGTTTAAAGTATGCCTCTAAGGACAACGGCAAAATGAGAAATAAACACACATTCAAACAACATCTAAACCACTGGTTGAGTTTTAAAATAATTATATGTTATAACACGGATATGATATGCCAAGGGCCCGTATTGGCACACCTTCGGCAGTATTGGCCCGAGGGCTTTAGCCCGAGGGCCAATGCCTCCGAAGGTGTGCCAATACGGGCCCGCAGCATACCATAGCCGTTTTTTTAACCTTTTTATAACATATCTTCTGAGGATTCCAATACTCATAAACTAAATTTGCTCAAACTGAAAAGGGAGGTAATAAATACATTTCGTAAGAAGTCGAGAGTCTAGTATACGTTTTATTTTCTTTGGGTTCTTATACCCGCCAAATGACGCCACATGCGATGACGTCATTTAAAGATTTGTGTACAAACAAATTGATGAGAAGGTAATGTTATGGATAAATGTTAATTTATCTGTAATAATTGCATCTTTGTGCTGTTTTTTCTCGAGTTAAAATACAAATGGTTGATGAGAAGGTATGCTTCTTAGTATATTTTAAATTTCTTTCTTTGTGAGATTATTTGAATGTGATCTGCTTATAAACAGTCGTTAACATCGGCGCGTGAATTCGATCGTGTGCCAATACCGCCGTATTGGCCCTCCCGGAAGTAGAAACCCCGTATTTGGCACACCATTTTTATATGCCCGGCATTTGAAAACCCGTATTCGTTTTTATTTAACGTAAATTTATTACTATTTATAGTAAGGTATGTAATAAAGTTACAAAACATTCCTTGGTGACAGTGTGCAAATATTGTTCAGAATAAGCTATTTCTTGTCTTCAATTTGAGCGTCTGGGGTGAAAAGAGGGTCCACTGTGACCTTTTGACCTATTTATCTTCTTTATGCTTGTTACCAACTCAACTCAACTCAACATAACTTTATTTGGTACTCAGAATAATTAACAATTATATTATAAGTATAAAGCAATGAAAAAATATTTTCGTAGACAGGTGTTATAGTAAATATAATAAATTCAGCGAAGTGTATTCATAAAATCAAGTATACTGAGAAAAACATTGTTTAGGGGTTCGTCTAGTTCGTCTGCCGGAGAAATGCCAGATAGTGTAAATTAAACATTTTTATACCAATGTATAGTTAATTCAATATTAGGGAACATATACACCTTTAATAAATAATTGAACATATTAACAATTATGAAAGAGAAGTGATTGAATCGGTAGGGCTAATTAATACATTATTGCATGGGTCTAGTGACTTTTCCTACACAAACAAGTTACAGCGATGTTTTTAGAATATTAAGGGAGGTAATGCATGGTAAATCTATCAATAAAACATATACTTCCTTTAAACATGACCGATCAATGTCGTTCAAACAATTGTTTGGCAAAACGGTAATTAAACAGACGTCTTAATTAATATTGATGACAAGTGATTCAACTTGGAACTTCAGACCTGTGTCAAATTCCCATGGGTCACCTTTGTAAAGAATGGTTTCGCTTATCTTCTTGAGAACTATTTATCACAGAGTTTTCATATAATTTATTATATGCTGCTTGCTCTTAGTGAGGATATAAAAATATAAATGGAGGAGATGTTCAAAGAAAAAATGTTGTAAACAATGTGGACAAATCAAGTTTAAGGACACTTGATTTTGGGTTCACTAGGTTAAAGGTCAAGGTCACATCCGTCACTTTTGTTAAAACTCTGCAAAAACGATTTCCGCTCATCGTGTTAAAAAACATCACAGATCTTTCATATTATAATGTTGAAGGGTCGTGGTGAGGACATGACCCCTAAAGATTTTGAGTTCACTAGATCAGATAAATACTACAGTAAACTCTGTTTATATCGGCTCCGCTTATAAGGAACTACAAGTTATAAGATACTGATTTTCATCCCCCAATCTTTACCCTTCTATATTTTGTGTACCAATCATGGATATAGCGGATCCGGTAACAGGGAACTATTGTTTAGAAGGAACTTATTTTCCGTTACCAATGCTTAGAAATCAATGAAATTTTTTGTCCGTTTAGAGGGAACGCACTTTTTATCAAGCTCTCACCTCTCCGCTTGATTGTCCGATACTTGAAGAAAACTGTGTCAATGTTGTTACAGATCGTCAATTGTTTGTTTAACAAGATAATTCAAAAATTCATCATTGTTGACAAAGTGCTCATGGTGAGCTATTGTGACCGGCCTTTGTCCGTCGTCGTCCGTCGTGTGTCGTACGTCGTCCGTCGTGCGGTGTGCGTCGTGCTTTAGCTGTTTTACTTAAACATCTTCTCCTCTAAAACCGCTCATTGGATTTCGACCAAACTTCACAGGAATTATCCCTGAATGGCTCCCTACCAGAAATTGTTCAACTGGTTCTGATTGGTTGCATAAGTAGGTCACGCGGTCAAAAATAGGTTTTAAAAATGCAATTTTCAAAGAAAATCTAGTCTGAAACTACAAGTCCTAGAGCTTTCATATTTGGTATTTCGCATCATCTAGAGGTCCTCTACAAAAGTTGTTCAAATTATGCCCCTTGTGTTCAAATTGACCTCGCTCTGGGGGTTACAATTTTACATGGAATTATATAAGGAAAAGTTTAAAATACGTCTTCTCTTGAATCGCTAATGGGAATTTGACCAAACTGGACAGGAATTGTCCCTGGGTGGTTCCCTACAAAAGTTGTTCAAATGGTTCTGATTGGTTGCATAAGTAGGTCACGGGGTCAATAAATAGGTTTTTAAAATGCAACTTTCAAAAATCATCTTTTATAATTGGTATATAGCATCATCTAGAGGTCCTCTACTAAAGTTGCTCAAATTATGCCCCTGGGGTCAAAATTGACCCCGCCCCGGGGATCACAATTTACATTGCATTATATAAGAAAAAGTTCAAATGACATTTTCTCTTGAACTGCTAATTGGAATTTGACCAAACTCAACAGGAATGGTCTCTGGTTGGTCCCCTACCTAAATTGTTCAAATGTATCTGATCGGTTGCATAAGTAGGTCACGGGGTAAAAAAAATAGTTTTTTTAAAATGCAATTGTCAAAAATTTCTTCTCTGAAACTACAAGGCCCAGGACTTTCATATTTGATGTATAACAGCATCTAGTGGTCCTCTACCAATATTTGTTGGACAACATTAATGGTCCTCTGTAAATGGCTCCACTGTGACCTTCGACCTTTTCCTCAGGTGAGCGACCCAGGGCCCTGTGAGCCCTCTTGTTATAAAATGTGTTTGTAGGGGTACTGTTTTCACGAATTTAAACGCTTACTACATATACAGACCAGTTTGAAGATTTGGTGTGTATCGTGAGATTCTCTGGTGTCATTAAATGGTTACCTAAATCGATACCACACTTCAAATTATGTCAGTGTTATGTTAATTATTGTTAATTTTATTTACGAAATATTAATTAGTTTCATACTTTGAAATGTTTTTGAAAAAAAAGATGTTAGTACTTAAGAATTATTATGTTTTTGTTGCCTCGGCATGCCAATCGTCTTTTTAACTGAGGCCCTTTTAATTCATTATTTAACCTTTGCTTACAAGGGAGAAGTTCAGCAGTCTGCAAATTAGTCTAAAATCCTGAAGCCTGAGTCAATAAGTTTGCCAGTAGGTCGATAAGACTGTATTTAAAAAGCCTGACCAGTCAATTGAAAAATTCGGATAAAAACAAATAACCAGTTCACAAAAACACTGATTGTAGAGTTATCTTTTATAAAAATAAAGAACTAACATTGGCAATTCTAAGCACTCTTTACTTTCGTTTCTGAAAGTTGAATGGTCCAAAATAAGGGAAAGTTAATGCATGTCCACAATACATTGTTGTAATATTGTTTGTGCCGAAAGGAAAAGTGAAATAAACACCAATTTAATTCAAATCCAATGCTTATAAAATGAGTGCATATATACAGTGTTACAACACCAATTTGTAGAAACATATCTGTTTGCTGTTGTCGGCTGGCTCGCTGAAAATCCCCAGACTCAAACGTTTCTATACCCCCCGACAAACAAAGTTTAAGGGGATATACAGGAGTCAGGTGGGACATAGCTATAATACTACAAGAGATATCAACTTCATTGTGTAGAAGTGCAGTACACAATATCCATAACTCTGCCTTGCCTAATTTTGGAGTTATTGCTCATTGTTAATTTTACACTTTTCAGCATTGTCCAGGACATAACTCTGAAACTGCAAAAGATGTTGAATTTAATCTGTGTAGGTAGATATATCTCGTTGAGTAGATGTGCAGTAAAGAAAACCCGTAACAATACATTGCCTAATTTTGGAGTTATTGCCTTTTGTTTATTTTATACTTTAAATTTTGTCTAGGACATAACTCTAAAACGACAAGGTGTATTAACAATAAACTTTGAATGTTGATCGATATCATTGAGTAAAAGTGCAGTGCAAAAGAACCGTAACGCTACCTTGCCTAATATTTGAGTTTTAGCCATTTGCTTGTATAGCACTTTGAACTTTGTCCAGAACATGACTCTAAAACGACTATGAGTATTAACAAGAATGTTGGTAGGTAGATAATTATATCTCATTTAGTAGAAGTGCAATGCAAAAAATCTGTAACAATGCCTTGCCTAATTTTTGAGTCATAGCCCTTTGTTTATTTTACACATTAAGAACTTTGTCCCGAACATAACGCCATTAGAAACTGTGTAGGTAGGTAGGTAAGTAAAAGTACAGTACAAATGAACATTACCTCTGCCTTTACCTGAACATTACTTTTGCTTAATGATGGAGTCATTGTCATTTGTCAATTTTACACTTTGGACTTTGCCGGGGACATAACTTTAGAACTTAAGAAGGTATCAACTTGAAGCTCTGTAGGTAGACATATTTCACTGAATGGAAGTGCAGAGCATAAGGCAGGATTCTCACAGTCTTGAAAAGTGCTTGTATTGAGGGTCAAGTTGCTTCTGACAACGCATGTCGGGGGAATTTGGCATTTGTGAAAAGCTCTAGTTTATGATTAAAATGTTTTTTGAATATCCACTAAATCAGATATTTCAGCAATTTAGTGGAGAACCGACTGAATGCAAACGTCTGCTTTACCAGTAACATAGAAACCTCAAAAATATCGGCCTCCGTGGCGGAAAAAGGTGCACGAGTCTTTGAAAGTAACATTCTGCCGCAATGTCTTCATTAATATAAGTCCAGTCACACACATTTTTTTGGTATTTTCATTTTTAACTTTTAGTAAAAAATGGTTATTGTTATTTATTCCTAGTAATAATCATTGTTTTATCTGCAGGCTGTCCAGTGTTTCTAGTTTTTCCTAGTTTTCCTAGTTTTTCCTTGTGGTTTGGATTGCGCTCTACTTTTTCCTAGTTTTCTTAAAGTGTCCTAGTATTACTAGTTTTTCAAAAGACAGTAGAAAATGTTTATAATAATTACATATCCTAATATTATTTTTTCATTAAAGCTTATGGTCAAAACATTAAACGTATATGCCCAATTGCTTAAAGTATGGTCTGATATAAAAATGACAATAGTTGTGATCACTACTGCAAGACATCTTCATATTTGTTTGACTTGGAGTTTTTTTCCATTGTATTCTGGCAAAGAATATAATGTTGTCTTCAGTCAGCTACATGTAATATGCATTCTTTTTACCGTGACATCATTATTCTTTATATCCTGCATTTATGTAATATTTCTGAGTTTAAGGGGTATATATGATCATTTTTTCAACTTCTTTGTAAATATTACATTAATTAAAGATGGTATTTTAACTTAATAATATAATAACATAAAACTGAAGCGTTTTGTAAGTCAAAACCTACACCCTATTAAGTACGGATATAAAATGTTGACTTCCACTAAATTCCTGTCATAGTTGTTCGTCTTCTTTAAAACAGTACACTTACTTTTGTGTCTTCTAGACAGTTTCTAAGTTTTATTATAATGGACATCATACATACTCGTTTTAAAAATATTATTTTCTTTTTTTTTTCTTGCATTTTAAGATTATTTTAATAATGTACAATATGCCTTTATGTTTTAAAGAAAATCACAGCATAGTTTTACAGTAGTGATTTTTAATTGAATCTTGCACCCATCAGCTTTATAATACTATATTATTTAAATTTGTAATGCATACCCAGATGTGTGTAAAATTTGCTGAAGCATTAATTTGATGCAAAGGAAACCAAATGTTTATTAACTGTTTTGAGATATAAAAAGGAATAAATTTTGAAAATATAACTAGAAAGTGTACATTCAGCTATAGAATTAACAAGCCAGCTTATTTAAAAGCGTTTAATGTAAAACAAATAAGACAAATGTAGGGTATTTGAGTCGTTATCTATTTTGAATAATTCATAAATTCAAGACAAAAATTAATCATTAATAGGTGATTAAAATTGTCAAAATACACACAAGTTTTATTATACTTTGAACTTTAGTTGCTTTACGGCTTTTACATATTAAACTGAATGCAGTTTTATGCATATGCAACATTGACAATGAACAGAAATAGTTCATAGTATTTTTGCACTCAATCTATTTAGAGAATTAACAATACCATAATTAACTTTGTTCAGTATTCCTAGAATATTGTAACAATTATGCAAAAAACGCTATTTCTGGCCAAGGCACGGTACACGTTGTTTCTCTTTAAAAAGCCTTACTATAACAATTATTTCAGGCTTTTAAAATTTAATTATGTGTATTGAAATATCATATGAATAACTTCAAGGGGTATGATTGAAAAATAGGTATCGCGCAGACTGATGTACAGGAGTAATTGTTATAAAGGATATAACTGAACCTTAAATGAGAAATATTTTCTAGACATAGAAAGCTTATCAAGTTCATTATGCAATTACAATATATTAAATATGCAAATACACATCTAATGCATTTCTAAGAAATCTGATCAAAAAGAAACATTTGAGTCGAACATAAGCCATGTAAAACTTAAGAAGGCAGTGGCATAATCAGAAAGTATTTCAATTGACAAATCTGTAGTCACTCAGATATAGAATTAAAAAAATATGAGAGAAAATAAAAAAATAATGTAATGTCAGAAAAGAAACAATTTAATATATTGTGTAAGCATGTGAAATTCAAGCTATTATCTAAATTTGCTTTGCTCTTTGCAGTTCATAACTTGCGTGAGGCAGCAGCTTCATGTACACAATTTCAACCACAGCAGCAGCAACAACAACATCAACAACAGCAACAGGTAATGGTAATAGTAGTGTATGCTATATGTGTTATTGATCCATACACAATGAAAGGGGTCTGCTCGTGCAATCAAAGACTATTTTGGAAAACATTTTTAGCTCACCTAAGCATAATGTGCTCAATGTGAGCTTAGGTGATGGCCCATTGTCCGTCGTCCATCGTCTGTGCATACATCCAAGCGTCCGTCAGCAATTTCTTTATACAACTTCTCTGAAACCACTCATTGGATTTTGACCAATCTTCACAGGAATGATCCCTGGATGGTTCCCTACCAGAATTGTTCAAACCATTCCAGTTAGTTGCATAAGTAGGTCTCGGGTCAAAAAATAGGTTTTTCAAAATGCAATTTTCAAAAGTCTTCTCGTCTGAAACTACAAGGCCCAGAGCTTTCATATTTGGTATATAGCATCATCTAGAGGTCATCTACCAAAATTATTCAAATTTGCCCCTGGGGTCAATATTGACCCCGCCCCGGGGGTCACAATTTTACATTGAATTATTTAAGGAAAAGCTCAAGCGACTTTTTCTTTGAACCGCTAATGGAAATTTGACCGAATTCAACAGGAATGGTCCCTGGGTGGTCCCCTACCAAAATTGTTTAAATGTTTGCGATTGGTTGCATAATTAGGTCACAGGGTCACCAACACAAAATAGGTTTTTAAAATGCAAAAATCTTGTCTGAAACTGCAAGGCCCAGATCTTTCATAATTGGTATATAATAACATCATCTAGAGGTCCTCTACCAAAGTTGTTCAAATTATGCCCTTGGGGTAAAAATTGAGCCGTCCGGGGGTCACAATTGTACAGTAAATCATATAAGGAAATATTTAAAAGACTTCTGTTCTTGAACCGCTAATGGTAATTTGACTAAACACAACATGAATGGTTACATAATGGTCCCCTACCATAATTATTCAAACGGTTCTGATTGGTTGAATAAGTAGGTCACAGGGTAAAAAAATATGTTTTCAAAATACAAATTCCAAAAATCGTTTTGTCTGAAACAATAAGGACCAGAGCTTTCATATTTGGAACATGGCATCATCTAGAGGTCCTCTACCAAGTTGTAAAAATTATGCCCCTGGGTTCAAAATTGACCCCGCCCATGGGAGCATAATATTACATTGAATTATATAAAGAAAACTTCAAATGACTTCTTATCTTGAACCGCTAATGGAAATTTGACCAAACTAAACAGGAATGGTCCCTGTGTAGTCATCAAAATTGTTCAAATCAAATGATTCTGATTGGTTGCATAAGTAGGTCACAGGGTCAATAAAACTTTCAAAAAAATTCTTGTCTGAAACTACAAGGCCCAGAGCATTCATATTTGATATATAGCATCATCTAGAGGTCCTCTACCAAAGTTGTTCAAATTATGTCCCTTAGGTCGAAATTGACCCCGCCCCGGGAGTCACACTTTTAGATTGAATTATATAAAGAAAACCTAAAATGAAGTCTTATCTTGAACCGCTAATGGAAATTTGACCAATATCAACAGGAATGATCCCTGTGTAGTCCTCTACCAAAATTATTCAAATGGATTTGATTGGTTGCATAAGTAGGTCACAGGGTAAAAAAAGGTTTTATATTGCAACTTTCAAAAATCTTCTTTTCTAAAACTACAAGGCCCAGAGCTTTCATATTTGGTATATAGCATCATCTAGAGGTCCTCTACCAAAGTTGTTCATATTATGCCCCAGGGGTTTAAATTGACCTTGGCCGGGGGTCACACTTTTACATTAATTATATAAGGAAAGCTTCAAACGACTTCTTCTCTTGAATTGCTAATGGCAATTTGACCAACTTATCAGGAATGTTCCCTGGGTGGTCCCCTACCAAAATTGCTCAAATGGTTATGCTTGGTTGGATAAATTTGTCACGGGTCAAGAATTAGGTTTTTTAAAAATGCAATTTTCAAAAATCTTCTCGTCTGAAAGTACAAGACCCAGAGCTTTCATTGTTGATGTATAACGTCATCTAGAGGTCCTCTACCAATATTTCGTGGATAACATTAGTGGTCCTCTGTAAATATCTCCACTGTGACCATTGACCTTTTCCTCAGGTGAGCGACCCAGGGACCTTTGGGCCCTCTTGTTTAAATGTCGTATTAGTGTGCCTAAATTCTTCAATATAAAGGGGTCATATTATCTTGGCTAAGTAGAAATGTACATGTTAGACGACACTAGCTAACGTTGGAATGTAACCCCACAAATCGAATAGTTATGAGGTCCAAATGTCACTAAAGCATAATAAATTCATAACGATTAAGGGTCCTTTTAAAAGATGTGTTTTAAAGCGCAGTTTAGTAAAATTACGTAACTTTACATTTCCTACTAATCACATAATATCAAATTAAAAATGGGGTTGTTGGAGATTTGTTAAAGTGTTTTGCATTTTCACATTCATTTTTAAGGTATGATTTTGCACGTTTTAAAACGCGTCATTTTGAACATAAATATCCAACTTGTGCCTCTCTCACTTGACAGACATCACTAACATGTATACGGGCAAAAATCTAAACATCATTTTAAATCCATTCATTTTACATTGCCATTCGGGGTTTACATAAACTGTTTTCATTTTCACAGAATCAGCGGATAAGAAATCCACAAATGGTAAATGAAACAGATAACGCGAGCGCGTCTGGGTCTGATTCTGTGCAAGACGAAGACGTCAAGGTATACGAGTATAATCTACTGTTGTCATGCAGTTTGTCAGTAATTGTGTAGTAGTAATGAATTTGATTTGACCGCAGTGGTATAAATGCAGACGCCTCCAATTTTCGATTTGCATGAAACGCAAAAGTCAAATTTAGTTTTTAAAATATTCAAGTTGGAACATACGATATAACAAATCCGTGTCATCATATACATACAATTTTTAACTACTTCAACATGCAACTGATACTCTTACGAAAATACATTTGATGATTTGCATGTTTATGACTCTAAATGATATGTTTGAATTGTACACTTAAAATATTTCAAACAAACACAAACATCATGTTTATGGCTGTGATTAATCTACACAAGGGACGATTAAAAACGTCAATACGCAGTGCAATGTAATATTCTAAACTATTGTGCAATTAGTTCACTTAAATATAATATTGGTTGTTTCTTTTCTTTTTTGAGGTCAAGGAATTGCACTACAGCTTACGGCATTTTCTTCATGAAGAGATTGGAAGTCATGACGACGTCTTTCATGATTTAAAAAATATGCTGAAGACCTATATACGTAAAGGAATTGTCGATAAATGCAAAAACATGCAGGACATCTTTGACGCCCTTGAAAACAAAGGCCGTGTGGCGATAGGCAAATATAAGCTTTTGCTAAAAATCTTTGAATCAATCAACTACAAAAATGAAGAAGTCATAAATCATGTTAAGGAAGTCCAGAACAAAATACTTGATCTGCAGACTAGTCGTGGAAAGACTACAAGGACCGGAGTGTCCAGCGCAGGTATGTATCGTTTATGATCCCATCTTTATGTTAAAAACAATTGTTTCCATCCAGTGACATATAGAGGAGACATGATTGCTTTCGTTTCCAAGAGCACCCATCTGGTTAAATATTAGTTTAAAATTTCATTACAAATTTGTTCACCAGGAAGCTGTGTGGATGATGCGATCACCAGGATAACGGGTGAGAGAGAACAGCAACATTCCATCACTGAGGCGGACAAGGCAGGTCTGTATTCGAGATGAAACACATTACCATCTCGTATCTATGTAATTTAGTATACAGACCTATTCAATACAGCGACAAATTTGCTGGGAAACAATGGTGCCACTGGGCAACTGCTGAGGCCGTTTTTACATACATGGATAATTTGTCAGTAATTCTTAAGGCCCATGCTTTTACATATATGGAAAATTTGTCAGTAATTCTTAAGGCCCATGTTTTTACATACATGGATAATTTGTCAGTAATTCTTAAGGCCCATGGTTTTACATACATGGATAATTTGTCAGTAATTCATAAGGCCCATGTTTTTACATACATGGATAATTTGTCAGTAATTCTTAAGGCCCATGTTTTTACATACATGGATAATTTGTCAGTAATTCTTAAGGCCCATGTTTTTACATACATCGATAATTTGTCAGTAATTCTTAAGGCCCGTGTTTTTACATACATGGATAATTTGTCAGTAATCTTAAGGCCCATGGTTTTACAT
>Ga0224511_10002863_pt1 | contig 11990 bp, 11 predicted proteins | sample SF_May12_sed_USG_2_FD_169988 | JGI IMG/M metagenome (GOLD analysis project Ga0224511, IMG submission 169988) | Sediment microbial communities from San Francisco Bay, California, United States - SF_May12_sed_USGS_8_1 | ecosystem: Environmental > Aquatic > Marine > Sediment | place: USA... | reverse complement strand
TTGTATGCAGGACTTTCGATACAAAGGTCTGCCGTGGTGAAAACTAACCTAAAAACAGACAAAAGACGCGTTTGTTTTGGGACAAGTCCACATTTCATAACATTTTGCTTGCACGTTTACAATTCTTGTGTTGTAGGTTATACAAATTAATGATGTTGCCCTTAGCTACACACATATGCATAACATTGAGATTGACACATGCATGTGTTACTGGCACGTAGTGGGCACTCACAACTGACCAGCTACCGATACGAGGTCTCAGTAATAAGTAAAACAGATGAAACCATCCAGGCTCACACACACTTGTGTATGTTTGTCAAATAGCTTTCTTGTCAAACAAATCTCTAAACCTAATATGCCCCCATTCTATGACAAGAATGTCACAGAACCATGTCATATATAACCAACACGATATGAGGTGTTTCTGGCGTAGCCGTTACTAACATCATATGCTCTAGTTTACGACATGTATTATTTATACTTGACAAAATATGGTTTTAAGTTTTTCTTGTCATGTCTCTCACTGGGCGTTAGGTACAACTTCAACTTGTACCAACCAGGCGCAGGGATCAATAATAACTAATTGTATTTTAACTGTTGTTGAAAACATTCTTACATCCAGCCGGCCACTGTAAATTTGAAGCAGTCAACAAGTACATCCCCTCCAATCACTGGAACAGTAACACAAGTGTTTCCTCACACAAGTGTGCTGGGGTGTGGGATGTGGGATGTTACAACACTGTCAAACGGCAGAAAACTGACCAAGACTCTGATTCCGACATGGAGTAGACTGCATATTTAAAGTCATAAGTGTTGATAATGACATACATTGATATACAATTGTATTATGCTTTTTGTTCCCTGCTTTAAATTGTATTTACCGGTAGTCATATTGTTGACATGAAAATGCCAACGCTAAATGTTTTTAGCTGTTACTGTCAGTTAAATAGAACAAAAAATAAGTATTTTTCAAAGTTATGAATTTGGTGGTTTTGAAGTATTTCCCATTCTTAGATTTTTCTAGATTTTATATGTTATAACCAACAGGTAAACAGTGTTAAAGGTTTCATTTCTGTTGCAATTGTTTGAAGGTTAGGTCGTTATTTTTGATAGACTGACTGGTCAACAATGGGCCGAAACGTAAAAAGACAAATTCGCGGGCCACACGTTTTCAACAAATTCATTGTTTTCTGTAGTATTTTTTACAAGCATGGATAACTATATTTGGCAGTTTCTCAAATTACCGGGAATAATCTAAAAGATACAGACATAGCATCGTTAATATTAAAATTATGATATATTATAACACAAGTGTTTCCTGTTAAAAACGTTCCCGGGCATCTCCCGTTACTGTTCCCGGGATTAAAAAATGGTACGAAACGGTAAGGGGATTTTTTATTTTTATTATTTTAAAGTGCTTAAGCAGGAAACACTTGTGATTGGAGGGGATGATGTCGGTTGTAGTTAATATAATTTTCATCGTTTGAAGAATGAATAAGAAGAAAATTATTTTCCTTTGTTTAAAGTATTGACGCAGAAGTGGTCAGTATCAATGCACGATTTGTTTCAAAAGTGGTCATTTAGCTTTGGACAGTCGGTTACACAACGTACATTTAAGGCTTAATTTTAGTGTGTTTTTATGTGTTGGTGATATAAAACAAGGCTTTTAAGAACAACATTGTAACAAAATTGTATTCTGAAAGTATATGTACAGTCTAACCTGTCTATAGTGGTCACCCAAGGGACTGAACCAAACTGACCACTATAGACAGGTGACCACTATATCCAGGTTTAGTAAATTTACTATTTGTGTGACCAATATGTTTGATAATCGACCTTTTTCATTTCATAGTCTTAACGACAGACAGAGCAAAATCCGTCTACATGTTGTTAATAACACAGCCACTGCTAAAATATATATAAAAAATATTTACATTGTTATAAACAAACAAACGCATTCTATGGTGACCGTTATAGGACATATTTTTCGCGTTTGGGACTGAAAATAAGTGGCTGCTGACCGCGTTGAACAGGCTCACGCTATATAAAGGTTCAATATATAGGGAATTTCATCCGTCGGACCTGAGAGTGGCCACATTAGACAGGGTCACGCTATATCCAGGTGGCCGTTTATGCAGGTTTGACTGTATTCTGAAATATGAATTAAATTGTAAGTTGTATAGAATTGTATTCCTATAACTATCAGTTATTATGATTGCTGATACTGTGTATGTATGATAAGATTATGTATTATGGATGTCGTGGTGTTTCAGTTTATCTGTTATATGTACCATTGTGTATGCATTCATAGGACTGTCCAACGGCTTTATCAAAATTAAAATCTGAATTTCTGTATTGAAGAGTTATTGTTTATTTGAGTCATTTATATAGATATATAGGAAGTAGTGCATTGAAAGGAACTGCGAATTCTAGGCTAATTAAAGCAAAATAAATAAGGCGAACCTTTTCTCTATTGCAATCCACACATCAAACTTGGAGTTGTGTTCTGGCAGGGAATATAGGAATGACAAGAAGTCGTCGATTATATCACAGTCATACACCACTGAAAATATATCATCTTCTTAAAGCCTTTTTCACACTCAACACGGTTGGGCACACGGTTCCTATACGGTATACTCGGTTATATACAGGTTTATTGGTACGAGTATTGGGCTCCAACTGTGCTTGGGGATTAGATAGTACGAGTTAGACTAGAATGTAGCACGAGTGTGTACGAATAAACACGGATATACTCGGCCAAGCAAGGTTTGTCTTGGTTTGCACACGATTTGCATACGATTTTTATACGATTGTTTAACGGTTTCAAGTACGGTCTAGTAGAGTCTGGTACGGACTAATACTTTAAAACACGACTTTTACTCGATTTACTCGACATTCGCAGGATTTACATAGGTTCCTCCGACTTTTGTTCGAGCTATGCATGAATTATCACACATAAGTGCATGTTTTGATATAATTAACTAAGTTTGATGGCCAAAATATATGTTTTCTAAATGTCTGTTGAGTCATGATGTTGTAAGAGTTTTTGTGTCGTCCCTTGTGTTAGTTTTTGTACGGGCCATTTTGTCATGGTGCCCTTAAACATGACATATCTACATTGTTTACAACAATCTTTGTTTGAACATCTCTTCAATTTATATTAAGATAAATCCTTTTTCTGTCAATAAAATGAAGTCCTCTCAAATTGAATGGTGTATTGGAAAAGGTTCTGGTTTGTGTTTATTTATTTTAAAACTAGCACATGGTACCTAAAGTGTATGCTTGATCACTAAGTAATTTAGATTTGTTGGGATACATCAGGTTTTTTCTCCATTTTTATGCCCCCCAAACTGTGCTCTGGGGGCTTTGATGTTCGCACATTGCTTTTGCATTGTTTACAAAACAGTTACATTTAAATCGTAAAGAATCTAAGTTTATTAGCACATACTTGTTTATTGTAGGTTCATTGTACTTTGTGATCTTACTATAAATGCATTATAACACAAATGGAAAGTAAATACATTAATTTACTCAATCACGTTACAAAAGAGATTCCTAATTATACCTCCCGGTGTTGATCCCTTAATAATTATAGCTTTATAATAAGTTGTTTTATACGGAAGAAAAGTGAGCCCGTAGTTACCGTGCTAATCGAATTTATAGTAGAAGTAATTAAAAACCCACCAGCATATGTGCGACTATGCGCAGAGTTTATTATGAGGCTATTAAAAATCTTCTCATTTATTGTTATTCTATTAGTTGTATGTAGTTGCTTGTCAGATATTTAGAAGCAAGTTCTCCGCTAAGGGGCATGCATTTCCAAGTGATGCAAACGTGTCTACAACAAAGACCAGTCGTTTCGGTATTGCTATATTCGAAGCCACACAAATAGACACACTTTCAAGGAATGTCAGTTTGTCAGGTCCGGAAATTGCATTCAAAAACGCAGCTGGAATGCTTAACAAAATCCAGACAGATACGAATAAGAATACGAATTGAACTGTAAAGCTGTAACAACATTAGATAACAAATTATTTGCTAAAATTTAGGCGACCGATGGTAGAATATTAATTTAAATGTTTTCTAAAGAAAATATTAAGTGTATAAGCAAACGCAACTTTATCTTGTCCCGTCATGAGGGTATCTTAATTCCGAAGTGAAAAATTGTGATTTCTTTCTTATTTAGTTGTGTTAAGAATTTATGTACAATTCTATTAATTATTTAGTTGCGATCATATTATTATGCTACATAAATAAGAAGAACTTTCTTGTCATTAAAGTACACTATTGAAAACGTTTAAAATATATTTATTTCGTTTCTATGTACAATTACAACGGTTAACGATCAACAATATCGTCAACAACTAATAAATATTCATAAACAAACAACAGTATCCTGATGTTTTGGCTACAAGAATAGACTCTTATTTGAGTAAAATTGTCGTATTTAATTTGTTTTTTGTTTTGATTAGTATTTTCGCATCGGCATTGAACAAACGTTTTTGTTTAGTCACAGTGACCGTGTCCTGGCGTAGCATGTTAATACACTATGTTTTTCACAGTACTTTGTTTTAACCTGTAAAGCTTGATTTTTTATCCACATCGACCGTGCCCTGGGGTAACATGTTACAACACTATGTTTTAACAGTACTTTGCTTTAACCTGTAAAGCTTAATTTATCCACATCGACCGTGCCCTGGGGTAACATGTCACAACACTATGTTTTAACAGTACTTTGCTTTAACCTGTAAAGCTTAATTTATCCACATCGACCGTGCCCTGGGGTAACATGTTACAACACTATTTTTAAACAGTTCTTTTCTTCCATCTGTAAAGCTTTCTTTACTCATCAACAGAGACCGTGCCCTGGCGAAGCAGGTTAGATGTACACTCAATGTTTTCGCTGCGCCACGCGCCGTTACGGAGACAGTAGCACGGAACGTTACCACTGCAGTGACCGTTGCACACACGACCCTCAGAGACAGCGTCGATCGGCGTGTTGCAATGACGTTTCCTTTTCTTTTGTCGAAATATAAAACGGCGTGTCGATGCAAGCGCACTGTGATTAATTTGCAGTGACATGGAATCCGTTTGGCTCAAGGAATCCATTTTATCGATTTTGTGCTGGTCTCGGGGAAATATACCGGATTCTACAGGGCAACAGCATCGGAAAACGGCTCTTATCTCTGCTCGGAACGCTTCGTTAAGCCAACAATAAATAAATGGGTTATAACACGTACTGCTGATTGCTAGCCAATGACATACGAAGAATGTCGTGGCGTCGTAATGAAATGTCTTGATGTCCGGATGAAGGTCGGTGAGAATATGATAAAGGTTCAGTGGCATCCAGCATATCGCGAACACAATTACCACAATGAGAAGCATCTTAATACTCTTCTTCTTGTGCTTGGATCTGCAGGCATGCTGATTGGCAGTTACCGCTCCTAGATCCGTCCGCTCCCAGATTCGCCTTACAATCCGTCCGTAAGTCACGGCGATTATGGAGAGAGGAATTACATATTGGAGGATTATTGTTACCACCGTCAATACTTGCTCAAACAGTTCACTCGGGTAATGAGAACGGCATCGCATGCGTTTGGCATACAGTAGGTCCACCTCAATGTTCCTGCTGTAGATACCGAATGGTAATGCGAGGATTATTGAAATTACCCATATAATTGCCACGACGACCAGTCCACCTGACTTGAGAATGCGTGGTCTCAGAGGGTACAACAGAACACGCTGTCTGTCTAACGCAATTACCGTAAGTGTAAATGTAGACGCGTACACCGAAGCAATGAGCGACATGTTCATTATATGACAAATTGCACTTCCAAACATCCATTCGCTCATCAAATACTTAGCAATGTTAAATGGCGCGTTTAATATAATCAGCATCAGGTCAGACACTGCAAGATTAGCAATGAATATATTGGTTACGGTGCGCATGCGTTGGCGACTAAATATCACGTGACACACTAAAATGTTTCCAAATAGTGCCACTGTAATTAAAACGCCATACGCAATAATGAGAACTATGCTGCGTCCTATGGGCATTGCTTCCGCATCTATGTCTGGGTATGTTTTATTTCGACCCGTGCCATTTAGAATGTCGTGAAGTGTTTTGGTGCGAGAACCATTCGACTTTTCCAGAATATTAATCAGCTGCGCTATCCCGATATCAGCACCACCTTCCATGTTGTCTTAATATTATTTTGTTTTAATAATTTAATAAAACCAATGAAAATAATCTACATTTAATATGTTTGTGCATGTGAAGTCAGGATTTAAAAAAAACGGTTAACACTATTGACATTTCTTTCAAAACTGATTTTTGTTCAAAATCAATTACAATAAAAGAGGAAGTTACATATGCATCACGTGCAAATAAATATTAATACGATGACCACGAGTTTCATGAAGACATCTTTATGCGTAATTTTCATCTGCTGTATAATCTGAAAATAAAGCAAATGATGTTTTAACTTTAATGTCTTTTCCACTTACAGATCATCCTTTTTTTAAAAATATGACAAACATGAAAATCATCTGGCAAATAAAATATTCTTGTTCTGCAGGCCAATGCATTGCAGATCATGAGCAATCAATATTATCATTCTCCCTGTGTTGTTAAAACAAAACCCAACAAGGCATTTACATAACAATTATAACGGATAACAAGTTATACAATTGCTAAACTATATGCATTTCTAATTCAAAAATGCAACATTTAAAAAATAAATTTTAATATTATAAATTGAAGAGATGTTTAAAAAAAATGTTGCAGATAATGTAGACAATTTTAAGGGCACCATGACAAAATGGCCCAAACAAAACCTGCAGAACAGCACAAGTCTTATTAGCACGATGTGGTGACGTTGCACTAATCGTATGTTTCACTCAGTACGGTAACAATAACTAACCATATCATTGTTGCACTTGTCAGGAAGAGTTTTGTCGTCCATGTATCGGTAACGCTCAAGTGACGTTCGCGGGCAAACCAACTGAAACATATCTAAGCCTAATCAATAGAAATTAAAAAAGAAAAATACCAAACGATGTATTTGCTGTCTTTTATTACGTTTGATATCTGCATTGTTTTGTTCTTTCTTTTGTGTGTTTCTTTTTGCTTTCTCAAACTTTCTCTCCCTGTTGCAATTACACCCCCTCAAATCACTAGAACAGTAACACAAGTGTTTCCTGTTACAATTGTTCCAGAGCATCTTCCGTTACTGTTCTCTGGATGTAAATATGGGACGAAACAGTAAGGGGAATTTTTAATTTCATTATTTCAAAAATCTATGCGTTTTTCTGCACAAAAGGAGATTTCAGTTTGATAGCGATGGATATATGTGTTGAATAAACCAAAACAACTAGTCAAATTATTAGATATAAAGACAGTAGAGCTTTCGGCGTGTCTGAAAGTCTATTGTTTGGATTGTACATTTTAAGATTTCTGTAACTTTGTGTCACATATTTGCTCGTTCTTTTGAGTATCTGTGTTAATAATTGTCAATAGGAATTTTAACAATATGTTGTATAATTTATAGGCTTGAAGCATAGGTCACTGTTCCAAACAATGGTTGTCGTTCCAGAGTATATATGTATGAATATTATAGTATTTTTTCTTCTATCATTCATCGTAAAATACCTTTAAATATTTCTGGAAGCCGATAAATAATACAACATCTTGAAAATATAACAACAATATGGTTTTATTTAAATTGTGTACTAATTTGTTTTAGAAAAAAGTACGAAACCTTTTGTACAAAATATAATAAAAACAATACAAGTGACAAACACTACGACGAACGTCTTTATTTCCAACGGATGTGTTCAACAATAGTTTATACACATTTGAACAATATAGAATAATTTCGTTCCGCAAATGAATGTAAATGATAATGTGTGCGTTTTCATTCACGAGTATTAAATCAAGAAGATTCTTACCATCAGCAGTGTTTGTTTTCATGTTGGTTAAAATTGTGGCACTGTTCGAAAGAATGGAGAATACTTATAATTAACATAGGTAGTATGTTAATACTCAATAAAAGCGTTGATCTAAACAGAAGCGGCGTGATCGACTGGATTGTAGCAAGACTAGCGTTCGAATAGTCACAGGTTCGAGCTTTGTTTTTAGAATTAGCTAAGCATGAAGTAATGATGAACATTTTGAAAGTTTAATTTGTGTTGATACACAAAAAAATACGGTTTTGATTGTATATTTTGAAAGATTTATTATGATTCATTTACAAAACAATGAAAATTTTATACCAACTACAAACCATTTAATTTATTTTTTAACATGAAATAACATAAACTGATGAAAGGGAAAACCCTCAGAAAGCACAGCCTGCACAAGAAATCAGCAGCCTCGGTTTTATTGAAGCTGTTCATCAGTAGTAATGAATGATGCCACACCACTGACGCCCCCTAGCGCATGAGCAGAACTCCATTTTCAAATGTAAACAACATACGTGTACACTCCATGATCCCTGAGGACCAGACAAATATGACTACACAATGATGTAGTACGGGGCGACTTTTTACAGCCGCCACACAGGCACTAAACACCAGCATTGTTTGCAATATTGTTTATGTACGTTTTTTAAATGATTTTATTTAGACAAAAATCTCATCGACTACTAAGTATTATGGCAATGTCAAAAATTGCACTTTAAGAATAATTTGTTTGATATTTATAAATGATATGTAATTACATAATAAGATTATTACATAATAATAACATTGTTTAGAAGGTCTATAAAGTATTGTATGTATTGTATGCAAAATATGCTCTGGCGCGACAACCATTGTTTAGAACAGTGACCTATGATTTGGAACTATAACCCTTGATAAAGTGGATCATTTGCTTCTATAACAAACATTTCAGGTTAGTACATTTTACAACATTGTGTTATAAATCCTATTGACATTAATCAACACAGACTCTAATATATTGAAAAAATCAATGACACAAACCCACAAACGTTGCTGACTCGATTTATCAAACAAATATGTCTATCGCTATCGAACTGTATTCTACATTTTTAAAGAAAATACATAAACCTTTCATAATAATGAAAATAACAAATCCCCTTACCGTTTCGTACCATATTTCCATCCCGGGAAACAGTAACGGAAAATGCTAGGGAACATTTTAACAGGAAACACTTGTATTACTGTTCTAGTGATTGGAGGGGGTGAATAAAAGAACAACGTGCGTTAGGGCGAATTTTGCCTTACAGAACTAACTTATGAAAGTTATACTATAGTTTACTCAAGTATTTGTTGGTAATAATTCCAAAAAACCTAGCGATGTAAATCTAAAGATTGAACAATGATGCTGCTCCTTGTGACCCAAGTGTAAAACTTATTAAAGTATGTAGTCCTTAGTAGAAACAAAGTATTGCATTACATAAAACCAACTACCATCTTTACTGTACATAAACGATAAAGTGCGATGAAGTGGCTTAGTTCATGGCGTGGTAGAAAATAATTCATGAAAATATTTAGTTTCTAGACACTTCTTGTTAACACACAAGATCTTGCACAAAGGCGTTTTGTCTGGCCTGCACGAACTATGCGCAAAACATACTTGACAACTTCTATAATTAGTTAATTTCCATGTGAACAGTGCGAAATTCTAAGTAGCTAATATATATGGAAATTATTCTATTGGCAAATCGTGCAAAATTAAATTTTTGACTGTATTCAATATAAGAAATGTCAGTTTTACAATGCATGCATTTTGAGTGTTATTAAATTGTTATGAAAATGAGGTGTGTAATTATGAGGCATGCATAATTCATTAGGCATTTTCTTGGAATGGAAATGATCAACCATGCAAAAATAAAGAAGGAAATACTCAAACTCAACTATGTTCTTCAAATAGTGAAACTAGTATAGATAATAGTAGGAATATGACACATTAATATAGATAATACTAAAATTGTGACACATTAAGACCAGTAGTAAACATTCTGAGAATACACATTGTGTCATATTGATTAAGTAATATAATCGTCCATAAAAGCATGCGTTGTTTTGTATTTCTTAAACACTGTGTTCGTAAACACATGTTTGTGTAAAAAGCACATTACATTTTATTATTATTATAAATTGCCGTTGCTTCAACATACATAAAATGTACAAGGCTATTCCAACATAAATAGTATGTACACAACAGTATTTTATAATCTACAACAATATCTTCAGCAGCACTGCTTGTATAAATTTCAAAAGTACGTTTAAGTAATCTGTGTGTATTTTAGATAATACTAAATAATAATAATTTATTTTATTTCCATTTCTACCATTACTACATCACAATCTCATTGGCTACTGTTATAACGCTAAATGTTTTTCTTGACCTTAATAGACCCAAAACGCATCATGTAATACAAAAAAAACTCGTTTAAGTTAGTGCCCTTTTATCGTGTTTAGAAACATATGTCAGTTTGTTTAACACAAGTGTTTCCTAAATCGTGTATTTGTATAGCTAAACATAAGGTTCAGATGAAATTTAATTCGACCATAACTGCTCAGACACTCGCATTGTAATAAGAACACAGTTTGCAGAAGGTTATTACCGCGATAGACCAAGCTAACTCATTTATTTCTTCTTAAATTTATTTCCTAAACATTACTGTATGATCTGGTGTTGATTAAAAGGAAGAAGGCGTGTCATATATTTAAACAGATAGTTTCCAAAGTCAGTCATTTCAAAATACGATTGCATCATTCCGCAACTACACACAAGTGTATCTCCATATAAAACATGTTTGCAAGCTCTAAACAAATGGACATCATTAGAAACTTACTTATAAACACACTTTATGTACATCTGATCCTGAACAATTTGTATTTCATATAGTTTTGGAGGATTTTACTGGAATATGCTCTGGTTTATAATTATTCATATTTTTCTAAATAGATGCATTCAAGCGTTTGCGGTCTTTTATGATGTCTTATTTACGATGCTGTATTATTTTAATATTTGCAGACTCGGCGGTGCAATCAGCGTATGTCAACTCATATAACAAGAAATATATATTTAAATATTTGACATTTTGTGGAACAAGAAGAACATGTTTGCAAATGCAAATATACAGTACGTGAGCGAAATTCATTCTTTTATCCGCGGTAAATGTATATGTTCCGACAACAGAAGTGCAATCATTAGACAAAGTCGTCGGACCAAATTTTCGCCATAGCGAATTTTATTAGAAAACAAATTAAAGAGCGATATTTCTGTGAATAACTGTAGGATTATTGGCTGCTCCAACATGGCGAAAACCTATTTGTCATTCAAATGATATCCCCCTCCGACGCAGTTGATGACATTTTGATTTTCAGTCGTATTTTAGTCGCCGCTTTCAATCGCCTTTGGAGAGAGTTTTAAATCCCGTAAAGCCAGTATAATATACTTTGCATTCAATGCCTTTTGTGCGGATTAAAAGAAAATGCATCCGTTTGTAAGCTGAATGAAGCCATTGAAAAGGACGTAAATAGTATTGGACTAAATCTAAATATAATACATCTGGCAAAGGTCAGTGCCTTCATTCTGATACGTCGTACTAATGGAATTAGTAAAGGGGGATGTACGATGGTTTTATCAACTATTAACAGGGTGATTAAATGTCAAACATGATGAGGAAAAAACAACCCACTACCAAAACATTGCCACAATTAACGCCTGTCGCAGTTTATGTTTAGATCTACACTGTATATGACTGGATATTTAACATGGCGGCAGATTTGACTGCACCGCCATGAACCAATTTGTTAATGAAATATTTCGTGGTTTTCGACTGACTGGTTATCTCCCTTTAATTTTAACTTGTTTTGGATGACATGTTTATTTGCATGAACTAATCATATGATCGAACAATCTTGCATCGTTGTTCAAGGTAGAACAATACTATTTATATCGGAAAAGTTTGCCAAAAAAAGTCTACCCTAGGCGCATGCGCGGGGTCGCCAATGAG